>Ga0255776_10001232_pt1 | contig 29012 bp, 28 predicted proteins | sample 071ome_19_FD_179974 | JGI IMG/M metagenome (GOLD analysis project Ga0255776, IMG submission 179974) | Coastal salt marsh microbial communities from the Groves Creek Marsh, Skidaway Island, Georgia - 071413AT metaG (version 2) | ecosystem: Environmental > Aquatic > Marine > Intertidal zone >... | reverse complement strand
AGCACTAACATAGCGCTTAGCATCACCAATGCAGCTATCGCACTATAGAGAAGCGGCCTAATGATTTGTGGGTCCCGGAGCTGATTTAGTGCTTTACTAAAATCATTGATCATCTCTCCTGTGCCTTCGCTCCTAGTTTCAAAAAATACTTGTTAACGGAGTTGTTCAACTGTTTTCGATCCCATTGTGGTTTGTTACAAACTCCAAATAAGTAAAAGACTTAGTTTCAGAAGAGCCTTCTATCATGGATATGAAAAATTTTGATGTGGTCGCTATTGGAAACGCGATCGTTGATGTCATCGTGGCGGTCGATGACCCGTTTTTAGCTGACCAAGCAGTACGCAAGGGCAGTATGACGCTCATTGATATGGATCAGGCAACATTGCTCTATAAAAATTTGAGAGATAGTAGGCAAATTTCTGGTGGTTCAGCAGCAAATACTGCTGCTGGTATATCTTCCCTTGGCGGTACAGCTTCCTTCATCGGACGAGTTCGTAACGATGAACTTGGAGAACACTTTGCAAATGATATCAAATCTGTGGGCGTCAATTATGAAACGTCCCCAGCAACGGAGGGCAAGGGAACAGCGAGTTGCTACGTCTTTGTGACTCCCGATGCACAAAGAACGATGATGACCTTTTTAGGAGCATCAACAGAAATTGGTCCTGACGATGTAGAAAACATTGGTTTAAAGCCAGGAGGAATTCTCTATATCGAGGGATACCTGTGGGATGCTGATCTAGCGAAGCAGGCAGTTCTAAAAGCAGTTAATATTACTAAAGAGATCGGTGGGCAGGTGGCCTTTTCTGCATCTGATAGTTTTTGTGTGGAGAGGCATCGCTCCGAATTTCGCGATCTTTTAAAAAGACACGTAGATATTCTTTTCGCGAATGAGGATGAGATTATCTCTTTGTACGAGACTGATAATTTTGAAGATGCGGCTAAGGCTGTAGCATCAGATGTTGGTATTGCAGCATTAACGCGAAGTGAAAAAGGCTCAGTTATAGTCAGTGGTTCAGATCAAGTGGTCTGCTCAAGTATTCCTGTAGACGATGTGATTGATACGACTGGTGCTGGGGATCTGTTTGCAGCTGGTTTTCTTTTTGGTCTTGCAAATAAAAGATCTCTGGCTGACTGTGCAGGCCTTGGGGGAATTGCGGCAGCTGAGGTAATTTCACATTATGGTGCACGTCCAGAACAGTCGCTTGCAGAACTTGTCAAACGCCACGGTTTCTAGCCGAAAGCCGCTAGGGACCGGTCCAAGAGCAACACGCCTGCGTCTTTATTCTGGTTTTTTTCTCTTCAGTTTTGTTTTTACGCATTATTTAAATCATATGCTTGGGCTGCACTCGCTTGAGCTAATGGAGGCAGGGCGGGAACTATTTAACGTTTTTTGGCGCTTCTTACCTGTCGAAATTCTTTTGGCATTATCTTTGTTAGCTCACGCATCTCTTGCCTTGTTAAAAATAGCACAGTCACGCTCTTCGTCACTTTCCTTTTGGGATGGGGCTCAGATTTTTCTAGGTGTGGCAATACCTTTCCTTATTGCCGACCATATCTTTGGAACTCGAGGCTTATCGCTCAGAGATGGTCTTGATGATACATACACTTGGACCGTGTGGGCTCTTTGGCCAAGTTCAGCTTTGATGCAGTCACTTGCCCTTTTTGTTGTATGGGTACACGGCGTTATAGGTCTTCACTTCTGGTTTCGGTTACGGAGCTGGTACTCAGCCTTTTTACCTTACATGTTTGTAATTGCTGTACTTTGGCCTGTGATGGCACTCCTTGGTTTCGCCTCTGCTGGTAAAGAATTGAATTTGCTCAAGGCTCAAGATGGGGTCATTGATCAAATGTTGGCCGATGTGGGTTTCCTTGGCCGAGACGCAGTAGACTGGGTTTCGTCTATGGAACAAAACGTGATGTCCGTTGCTGCTTTTTTGGTGGCGACAGTATTTTTTTGGCGGATATATTCTTCAAGGACTTCAAAACAAGCTTCCGGACCGGTTGTTTCTTATCCCAGTGGCGAGCACATCCATATCGCTAAAGGCCTTTCTATCCTTGAGGCTAGTCAGTTGGCTGGGATTCCTCATGCTTCAGTTTGTGGTGGGCGCGGGAGATGTTCCACTTGTAGAGTGCGCGTTTCTGCTCGGAGCGATCAGCTACCATTGCCGGATGAAAGTGAGTTAAAAGTTCTACAGCGCATCAAAGCACCATCTGGTGTGCGTTTAGCTTGTCAGCTTCGTCCAATAGAAAATATCACTGTAGTTCCTCTGTTACCGGCTAATGCATCGTCCAGGGATGGACGTGCTCGAACAGGGCTTGCTGCAGGAGCAGAGCGTGAAATAGTAATTTTATTTGCTGATATTCGCGCTTTTACAAAGCTCTCAGAAGATAAATTGCCTTTTGATGTAGTATTCCTTCTAAATCAATATTTTCGGGCTATGGGACAAGCAATCGATGATAACGGAGGCCAAGTTGATAAATTTATAGGCGACGGGATCATGGCTCTATTTGGAATGACGACACACATAAGTGCCGGGTGCCGAGACGCTCTGGCCGCTGTAGCAGAAATGTCTAAAGTTCTTGAGAGCCTGAACGAAGTCTTGGAAAATGATTTACCGGAGCCTTTGAGGATTGGAATAGGCGTTCACGTTGGAAGCGTTATTGTAGGTGAGATGGGTTATGAAGCGACCTCGTCTATCACAGCCATCGGAGATGCCGTCAATGTAGCCAGCCGGCTAGAAACGATGAGTAAGGATTTTGAGGCAGAAGTTGTGATGTCGGCCGAAGTTTTAGAAATTGCAGGTATTGTTAACGATGATCTTCGTCTCGAAAGTATTTCTGTTCGAGGCCGAGACCAAAGTTTACAAGCAGTTGTATTCAAAAGAGGTTTTGAACTGCAGCCATATTTGGAGGCATTGGACGTAAACAAGTGAATACCTCCATCACAGCAATTAATTTGAGTAAGCTTTACCTCCGGCCGCGGCTGCTGCTGATTTTAGTTCTCGGTTTTGCAAGTGGCCTGCCTCTATTACTTACAGGTTCCACTCTAACGATCCGATTGCGAGAATCTGGTATTGATCTAGCTGCAATTGGTTTGTTTTCGTTGGTTGGGATCCCGTACTCTCTAAAGTTCTTGTGGGCCCCATTAATCGATCGATTGCCTTTACCTATTTTGTCTCGAATGCTTGGTCGCCGCCGTGCATGGATGTTGACTGTTCACATTGTTCTGATTTTAGCCATAGCAGTTCTCGGCTTGATTCAGCCAACCGATACCTCGATTTGGCTAATTGCTTTTGTTGCCCTCTTCGTCGCGTTTTTATCTGCCACACAAGACATAGCGATAGATGCCTACCGAATAGAAATTCTTGCAGAAGAAGAATACGGCGCAGGGGCAGCCATGGCGGTTTATGGATTTCGTGGTGGTATGCTCATGTCCACGGTTGGCACACTTTATCTGGCAGACTATCTAGATTGGGAATTGGCATATGTTTTTACGTCACTGACTTTATTTGTCGGTGTAATCGCCATTCTGCTAGCTCCCCGCCCGAAGGATGAGCCCACAGTTCAACTGCCAAGTTCTCTTATGTCGCTATTTGGTGAGACTTACTGGAAGCCGTTGGTGGAGTTTAGCCAGCGTGACGGATGGGTGATTCTTTTACTTTTCGTTCTTTTTTTTAAGTTTGGTGATGCCTTATTAAGCCAAATGACGGGAGCGCTGTTTGTCGACCTTAATTATGACAAGTCTACAATAGCCAATGTAGGCAAGCTTTTCGGTTTTTGGGCGATGATGATAGGCATCTTCATCGGTGGGCTTCTAGTTGCTCTTCTCGGTCTCGGCAAAACGCTTTTAGTTTCTGGCCTGCTGCAAGGTTTTTCAAATATAGCCTTCTGGCGCTTAGCAGTCATCGGAGAACAACAGCTTTCAACAGGGGGTGATGCAAATATCAGCCTTCTCGCCTGGGTTGTAGGGATTGAGGCTTTTACTGGAGGTCTTGGACAAACAGCTTTTATTGCATTCCTTATGATGCTTTGTGATCGGCGCTATACTGCTGCCCAATTTGCACTGCTTACGTCGATTATGGCGTTTTCTCCTAAAATCTTAGTGGCACCCGCTGGATATTTGGCTGATGGACTTGGATGGCCAGATTTTACGCTGTTTACTGCGGCAGCAGCAATTCCTGGAATGATATTTCTTCTGTGGCTCCTAGTATCATATCCTAGTACTTGGCGTACTCGTGAGAGTGTGAAAATCAACGCAACCAGTAATTGAAAGTGTTTTCAGTGCAAACTTACATTGGATGAGAGCAAAATAGTTGTCTGATAAATTCCAATACCCATTCGATATTGCTTAAAAATTGGCAACTATATTTTCGTAAGCAGCATCCGTTTCAATAAACCCCCCTGAAATTAATGAAGATTTGAGTCGAACAAAGCCGTCCGCCGTTATGTCTGTATCTAGTGGCCACAGGTTGAGACGTTGATACCGTCCAATAGCAGCTGCCAGTAATGCTTCATCAAAATTTTCGAACCAGGGTTTAATTTTTGTAGCGGCCTCTGCTGGGTTAATGGAATTTATTCGTGAGAGAGACTTTTTCAGACCATCCATTAATGCAAGGGCAGCGGTTCGCCGGTTTGTTAAAAAATTTCGTGGTCCATAGAAACTTGTGAAAGCTAAAGGCCCGCGGCGAGCTCCGGCATATAATATAAAACCTCTTTTCTCTAGCTCGGCCTTGGAGCCCCATGGTTCAAATGCAAGAACATAATCAAAATGAGAATTAAGTCCTTCGAGTGCCTCTTGTGGGTCAACAGGGTCTGTCAACTCTATGGCCGAAGGATCAAAACCCAGGCGACGGAGATCTTCTTGTAACAGTAGCCAGGGCGTTGGTGCCGTAGTCGCCACTGCCAGTCGTTTAGTCAGGAGATTAGCTGGTGTGAATTCAGTGTTTGCTTTTGCACCGATTATGAGAAATGGGTCTTTTTGAACTGCTAGACCAAAGCATACAAGTTGACTTGAAGGGTCTTTATCATGTTCTCGCATTACTCTCATAGGACCACCCCACGAAACCTCAACGCGGCCGGCAATGGCACCCGCAACAGTTTCTTCCCCAGCGGGAGATAATTTTGCGGTTAGCTCTACCCCAGCCTCCTTAAAGAGACCCTCGGCTAGTCCTATGTAAAAAGGTGAATAAACTAGGCCACGCAGGTTCTCATAGGCAGTTACGTATTCCAAATTATTCTCCCCACTAATCCTTTTTAAAATAACGCACGCTTGTTCAGAAACCTTTTTATTCCCCTCGGAAGTTAGGTTTTCTCTTTTCTAAAAATGCGCGTTGACCCTCGGCATAGTCAGCGGAGTCCGCTGCTGTATCGCGGAGACGTTCATATTCATCTTCAACACTATCCATGTTGCCTGAAGCTATCGCATTAATGGCTAACTTGGCGCCTCTAACTGACATTGGTGCTCTTTCCGCTATGTGACTGGCGTACTCGATTGCACTTTGCAAAGGATCTTCAACTACTTCATCCAGCAGCCCCAATTGAACTGACCCGTCTGCATCAAAGTAGTCACCAGAAAATAGGATGCGTTTTGCATTTTTGGCTCCTACTACTTCTGATAAGACTTGCGTCTCTTTCAAAGAATAAACAACAGAAAGTCGTGCTGCTGGAATTCCCATCCGAGTTTTGTCATCGCCAATTCTAAAATCACAGGCAACTGCGAGGCCACATCCACCACCGATGGCTGATCCGCGTATGGCGGCAATTACAGGCATAGGGGCATGGTGAATCGCCGTTTCCGCATTATCCACATGCTGGGAGTAAATTGTTGCGGCTTTTGAATCATTCCTTGCTTTAGCAAATTCGCTGATATCTGCTCCTGCACAAAAATGTTCTCCCTCACCAGTTAATATTATGGCACGGACTTTTGGATTTTTTGGGAGGCCCGTGAATACTTCGCCTAATGCCTCCCACATCCCTTGTGTACAGGCATTTCTTTTCTCTGGATGATGAATGGTTACTATGGCTACGCCATCTTCGCGGATATCAGTTTTGATCTCAGGCATTAGGTTTTCCGGTTCATAAGTTTGTTACATTCGAATAATCTAAGACTCTAGCATAGCGACTTTATTAAGGAGGCTCTATTGATGGTTGGTGCCCTCGACAAACTTGTTGTGATTGACTTTACAAATCACCTTTCTGGTCCTTACTGCGCCATGATTCTGGCTGACCAAGGAGCGGATGTTATCAAGGTGGAGCGACCTGGAAAGGGCGATGACCTCAGGCAAAGTCCTCCGCATGTTAATGGAGAGGGTGCTCCGTTCATGCTCTGGAATCGTAACAAGCGATCTATCGAGTTGGATCTAAAAAACCCAGATGATCTTAAAACAGCAAAGGAGCTTGTTAAAACGGCAGATGTAATGGTCGAGAATTTTCGGCCAGGCGTAGCAGAACGGATAGGCATTGGATACGAGACAATGGCAGAGCTTAATCCGTCACTGATATATTGTTCCATTTCTGGCTTTGGCCAAACTGGACCATACAGCTCCAGGGGAGGGTTTGATCTCGTAGCACAAGCGATGTCTGGCCTAATGACCATTAACGGTCCTCCAGAAGGCGGGCCGTACCGAATACCCATTGCAATTTCTGACGTGGCTGCAGGAATGAACGGGGCTATTGGCATTTTGACTGCTCTGCAGCATCGAAATAAGACAGGTGAGGGGCAGCAAGTAGATGTGAGTTTATTGGACTCAGCTCTGTCAATGTGCGTCTATGAGGCAGCTAATGTCTTTGCTACTGGCCAGAAGCCAGAGAGATTAGGGCAAGGCCACAGGGGGTCTGCGCCTTATCAAATTTTTCCAACAAAGGATGGCTGGCTAGCCCTAGGCGCATCCCAACAAAAATTCTGGGAGCAGACCTGTGAAATCATAGGGGCGGATAATCTTATTTCTGACCCACGATTCCTTGAAAAGAAGGATCGTGTTGCTCGTCAGCAAGAGTTGGCAGCTATTCTTGCGCCCTATTTTCAGAAGGAAAACACAAAACACTGGTTTGAAAAATTAGATGCCCTTGGTATCCCTTGTGGTCCTGTAATGGATCATCTTGAGACCTTATCGGACCCGCATATTATAGCTCGAGAAATGATTGCTAAGGTTCATCATCCTAAGGCTGGCTCTGGTCGAACTTTAGGCACTCCAATTAAATTATCAAAAACACCAGGGGGCGTTCGCCGAGCGGCACCAACGCTCGGAGAGCACAATGACGAGGTTAGGGATCAATTAAAATCTAAGGCTAAAGGTAACGCTGAATGAATTTTATGAATAGCATTTTTGAGCTTGAAACACCCTGCTTACTTCTTGATTTAGATAGGCTAGAGAGAAATATTGGCCGCTTCGCGGCTATTGCCACCCAACATCGAGTGACCCTGCGTCCTCACCTAAAAACATTAAAATCAATTGAGGCTGCTCTTCTCACCGTTGGGAAGGATGGGCCAATTACGGTCTCTACTCTAGCGGAGGCTGAATATTTTTCTGCGGCTGGTTTTCGTGACATTGTTTATGCCGTTGGTATTGCGCCTGGAAAACTATCCAGAGCGAAGCGGATTGTCTCCTCAGGCGTGGACTTAAAATTGTTGACAGACTCTACGGCCGTTGCCCGTGCAGCATCTGGTCTTGGAATGAAATTTTTACTCGAGGTTGATTGTGGAGATGAAAGGGGAGGTTTGCCAATGAACAGTCCTCACCTTTTAGCTGTTGCAAAGGAAATTTCTGAGGGTGGTAATATCGTTGCAGGAGTCCTGACTCACGCTGGTCATAGTTACAGCACCAATGATTTGAATGAGGTGAAGAAAATAGCAGAGGAAGAGAGAAGGTCTGCAGTGGGTGCCGCTGCTCTTCTGCGATCCGCTGGATATCCTGCGCCCATTGTCAGTATAGGTTCAACTCCCACGGTCGCTTTTGGCGAGAACTTTAATGGAGTTACTGAGGTTAGGGCTGGTGTATTTATGCCATTTGATCTTGATCAAATGTCTCGAGGTGTGTGTTCAGCCGATGACTTGGCGCTATCAGTATTAACTACTGTCATTGGCCATAACAGAGAAGCTGGACGCATCTTAGTTGATGCTGGAGGTCTTGCTCTTTCAAAAGATATAAGCGCCAGTGGATTTCTAGTCGGGGCAGGTTATGGCCACGTGGTTGATGCTAAGAGTGCTATTTCTCTTGGGCTTGTTATCGATGGAGTTAGTCAAGAACACGGTAAAATTAATCTTGCGGATCCAACTTGGTTTGAGCGTTTACCAGTTGGTTCACAGGTTCGTGTATTTCCTAATCACGCCTGTTTTACTGCTGCAGCTTATCCCGGTTATCATCTTATAAAGAATGGTGACCTGGCTGGGCAGTGGAATCGTGTGAATGGGTGGTAGTGCATTGCCTTTCTGAAATTGGAGGGAACACAAAAATCTATCCTGTTTTTATAAAAGATCACGCAGCATTGCGATAAGAGGTTTGTCTGCTGGCGGCATTGGATAGTTTTTCATTTCATTTGGTCTAACCCAAGCTAGGCGCTGACCTTCTCTACCTTCTGGAATTCCCTTCCAAACTCGGCATACATACAGTGGCATTAGAAGATGAAATTTGTCGTATGTATGGCTTGCAAAAGTGAAGGGAGCTAGGCACGAGGCTTCTATATCTACTCCTAGTTCTTCCTGAAGTTCACGGATGAGTGCAGTTTCTGGGGTCTCACCCGCATCTACCTTACCACCTGGAAACTCCCATAATCCTTCCATGTTCTTGCCTTTGGGACGCTCTGCCAACAACACCCGGCCGTCCCTATCAATTAGCGCAACTGCTACAACAAGAAGTATTGGGAAGCCCTGTGTCATTAGCTCCGATAATCCGCATTTATCTCGATGTACCCATGGGTGAGATCACAGGTCCAAACAGTTGAAGACCCACGACCAAGGCCGATATCAACCTTAATGTCGATTTCTCGGCCTTGCATATGTTTTGCAACTGGTGCTTCGTCATACCCTTGTACAACCATGCCTTTAGCAGTGATTTCCACGCCGCCAATCCAGATACGCAAGCGATCCCTTTCTGCTCTTGCACCTGATTTACCTACAGCCATTACTATTCGACCCCAGTTGGCATCTTCTCCGGCAATTGCGGTTTTTACTAAGGGAGAATTAGCAATGGCGAGGCCGATTGTTTTTGCTGCTCCTGAGGAGGTTGCGCCAGTTACCTGCACGGTAATGAATTTGGTAGCGCCTTCTCCATCCCTTACGACTTGCTGAGCAAGATCATGACAAATTTCTAAGAGAGCATTTTTGAAGTCTTTGAGAACAGGATCATTAGCTGATTTTGGTAGAATATTTCCAGCTTTGCCAGTCGCAGCGAGAAGAACGGTATCTGAAGTTGAAGTGTCGCTATCAACAGTTATGCAGTTGAAACTTTTATCAACTGCCCGGGAAAGAAGTGACTGCAAAATTGATTGGGGGATAGCTGCATCAGTGGCGATGTAACCCAGCATTGTTGCCATATCAGGGGCAATCATTCCTGAACCTTTGACAATCCCGTTAATAATGACTGATTTGCCGCCGATGGTCGTGGTTGCTGTTGCAACCTTAACAAAGGTGTCGGTAGTCATGATTGCTGCGGCAGCCTTGTCCCAACCTGTGGGTTTCAATTTTTTTACAAGTTTAGTTACACAGCTTGGAATTGCCCCTGGTCTGATCGGTTCTCCGATCACACCAGTGGATGATACGTAAACATCTTTTTGGCGGCATCCAATTGCCGTAGTCGCAGCTTTTACGGTCTCCTTCACGACTAAATCGCCTGCTCGGCCAGTAAAAGCATTTGCGTTACCAGCATTTACAATTAGTGCACGCGCGTGTCCTCCGCCCTTTAATGCGCTCACACAATGTTCCACGGGAGCTGACCGGGTCTTTGATTTGGTCACAACGCCAGCCATGACCGTTCCCTTGTCGAATACCATCAACATAACGTCATCACGACCTTTGTAGCGAATGCCGCTATTCATGGTCGCAATGCTTACTCCGTTGACTGGGGCGAGCTTTGGGGCGTTTTCTGGGGCTAGAGGAGATTGTTTTAGCATTATGTTTCTCTAATTTAGCGTGGCTTTTTTTGTGTTGGTTTGACTTCAGAACCATCGGGAGAGAACAGCTGTATTTTAGCTTCCGAATGTAGACGTTCTAGTTCTTTAATCATTGCTTGTGTTCGTGCTTCCTGCGACAGCTTTTGTTTTGCTTGCTCGAAAGGTGGTGGAGGTTCAGAGCGTATATCCTCGACTTTGATAACATGGAAGCCAAAACGCGTTTTTACTGGGGTCTTTGTATGACTTCCAACTTCCAGAGCAAATGCAGCTTCTTGGAACGGCGGTACCATTTGCCCGGGTCCAAAAAAGCCTAAATCGCCACCACGTGGCCCTGATGGACCTACCGAAAAGGCTTTTGCTAACTCTTCAAAAGCAGCGCCCTCCTCAAGTTTTTGAATTATATCTTCTGCCTCTTTCTCTGTTTTCACCAGAATATGGCGAGCAGATACCGACTTAACGCCAACTTTTTTCAAAGCTTCATAGCGTCGAAGTAATTCAGTTTCACTGCTTGCCTCTGAAGCAATTTTTGTAAGGTAAGCACCAGCAAGAACAGTAGATCGTGCTTGGTCCAGTTCAGCTTTTACTCTGGGATCATCCGCAATACCCGCACTCACTGCGGCCTGAGCTGCCAATTCCTGATCAATGATGCGTTCCAAGACTGAAAAATAAAAAGACTTTGGATCAAGTTGACCCAAATCATTAGCGTATGCATCTAGTGCCTGATCAACGCGAGACATATTAATCTCGTAGCCATTAATCTTCGCAGCTATATTGTTTGGGTTGTCTGAAATACCTGGGCTCTTTGTCTGCGCTGAGGCGCTATGTTGAAAAATCAATCCAGCAAAAGCGCCAGCTAAAAGAATTAAACGCATTATAGAAATCTCCAAATAAATACCTTGTTACTATTCTTAAACTTCATTTCGTTGACAGGGCACGAACCGGAGCTTATCTGTCAACCCTAACCTTTCCATGGGAGTCTTTGACTCCATATTATAAATGAGCAGTAGAGGCTCTAGTACTTGAGGCAATCATGATAGGCGCAATCGTAAAGCGCGTGTTCGGCACCGCGAACGACCGCTATGTGAAATCACTACGCAGCCTTGTAGCTAAGGTTAATGAACTCGAACAGAGTTTTGAGGCACTTTCAGACGAAGAAATTCGTGGTCTGACGCAGAAGTTTCGGGAACGGTTAAACGAAGGTGAAACTCTCGATCAATTAATGCCTGAAGCCTTCGCCGCAGTTCGAGAAGCCGCGAAGCGTACTTTAGGCCAACGTCATTTTGACGTGCAGCTTATGGGTGGAGCTGTTCTTCATGGTGGAATGATCACCGAAATGAAGACGGGCGAAGGTAAAACTCTCGTCGCTACTTTGGCAGTTTATTTGAATGCTATTCAGGGTAAGGGCGTACACGTAGTAACAGTGAATGACTATCTTGCTCAGCGCGATGCCAGCTGGATGGGAGCGGTATACAATTTTCTTGGTCTAACAGTTGGATGCATCATCCACGGTCTTATGGATGATGAGCGGCGCCGTCAGTACGCCGCAGATGTTACCTACGGTACAAACAACGAATTTGGTTTTGACTATCTAAGAGATAATATGAAATTTCGTCTCGATGATATGGTTCAAAGACCTTTCAACTTTGCAATTGTAGATGAAGTAGATTCTATCCTTATAGATGAAGCCCGAACTCCTCTAATTATTTCGGGAGCAGCAGAGCAATCCTCTGAACTGTATCGCTCGGTCGACAGTTTAATGCAGGGAATACAGCCTGAAGATTATGAGAAAGACGAGAAGTCAAAAGCGGTTGGTCTAACAGACATTGGCACTGAAAAAATAGAAGCAAAGCTGCAAGAAGCCGGCCTTCTTCCCGAAGGTGGTCTGTATGATGTAGCTAATATTTCTCTTGTGCATCACGTAAATCAAGCACTCAAGGCGCACACTCTTTTTGAGCGTGACACTGATTACATGGTTAAGGACGGTAAAGTTGTCATAATCGACGAATTTACTGGTCGCGCAATGGAAGGTCGTCGTTATTCGGAGGGCCTTCATCAGGCCCTTGAAGCTAAGGAAAGCGTTGAGGTTCAGCTAGAAAACCAGACCCTTGCTTCAATTACTTTCCAGAATTATTTCCGCCTGTACCCCAAGTTATCAGGTATGACCGGCACAGCAATGACCGAGGCGGGAGAGTTTGATGAAATCTATAAGCTTCGCGTCATAGAAATGCCAACTAATGTTTCGGTGGCTAGAGAAGATTTTGATGATGAAGTTTATCGGTCTCTGAAGGAAAAAAATAAAGCCATCGTTGATGAAATTCGTAATCGGAATGGTAATAAACAACCGATTTTGGTTGGAACGGTTTCAATCGAAAAATCCGAGGCTTTGTCGCAAGAATTAAAGAAAGCAAATATTCCTCATCAGGTGCTAAATGCACGTTATCATGAGCAAGAGGCTGGAATAATTGCTTTGGCGGGCAAGCCAGGAGCCGTGACAATTGCAACTAACATGGCCGGTCGAGGGACGGATATACAGCTAGGTGGCAATAGGGAAATGATGCTTGCCTCGGCACTTGCAAACATTTCTGATGAAGCTGAGCAGCGCCGTGTTGCGGAAGAAATAGATGCCGAAATTGCTAGAGATAAAAAAATTGCTCTCGAGGCCGGGGGGCTTTTTGTTCTAGCAACGGAGCGTCACGAAAGCCGCCGCATAGACAATCAACTCCGTGGCCGTTCTGGACGTCAAGGTGATCCAGGTGCTTCAAAATTCTTCATAAGCCTTCAAGACGACCTTATGCGTATTTTTGGCTCAGAGCGGATGGATAATGTTCTGCGGCGACTTGGGCTTAAAGAGGATGAGGCAATAGTTCATCCTTGGATCAACAGGGCATTAGAAAAGGCCCAAGGCAAGGTCGAGGCGCGTAATTTCGAAATTCGAAAAAACCTCCTGCGCTTCGACGATGTGATGAATGATCAGCGCAAAGTAATTTACGAACAGCGTCGTGAGATTATGGACGCTGATGATGTGAGAGCTGATATTGAGGATATGCGGAGGCAGGTTGTTGAAGAGTTAGTAGCTTCGCACATTCCTGCTAACGCGTTGGCAGAACAGTGGGATAGCGAAGGCCTTCAGGCAGCATTTGTCGCTAATCTTGGCCTAGAATACCCCATAGTTGAGTGGGCCAAAGAAGAGGGTATTGCTGACGAGGAAATCGTCGAGCGAGTGCTTTCCGATATGGACAGGCGTTTAGCTGAGAAGGCGGCTAACTTTGGCCCAGATATGATGCGTTTTGCTGAAAAAAGTATTCTGCTCCAACTTTTAGACCAGGTGTGGAAAGAGCATCTGTTAGCGTTAGATCATCTTAGACAAGGTATTGGTCTTCGGGCATATGCCCAGCGTGATCCTTTAAATGAGTACAAGCATGAAGCTTTTGAGCTTTTTGAAGGAATGTTAGGCCGGCTTCGTACTGTAGTTTCTGGGGCACTTTTACATCTTCAAATTCAAGCACCAATCCCCGAAATGGGTAGTTCTATGCAAGTTGGCGACATGGTTGCGGAACATCCCGATGCGGTCGGTATGTCAGACCAATTAAGTAACGAACCTTCTGCAGGTGCAGTTCAGCAAGAGTCCAGACCTGCCACAGCTCCTCGCCAAACTAGGTTAGCTTCAGCTGGTACAATTGATCCGAGTGATCCCTCAACATGGGGGCGGGTGTCACGCAATGATCGATGTCCTTGTGGATCAGGTCTTAAGTACAAGCATTGTCACGGAAAAGTTTAGGTTAGCTTTAAAAGACTATTTTAGTTCGAATTTTCTGAACTTTTCACTCCAGTCTGGATGCCATCTTGAGAGTGCTGGGCGGTTTTCCGTAACGTCTTGGGCTGACCATAGGATCCGCTTAGCATCCATTTCGCGACTAACTTCACCATCTGGACAGACGATGTAAAAATCTCCTGAACCCACTCTCGAGAGCATTTCGTCTATTACTTGGTCAGGCATCCACGCACCTTGTTTGTGTTGTTGTTTTCCTGTGGTTGTCCATCCAGGAATCAGCAGATGAGCAGTTGTTTGACAATTGGGCGTGGAACGGAGGTCATATGCCAGTCCTTCAGTAAGGTTACGAACAGCTGCTTTGCAAAGATTATATACGGGATGTCCTGGTGGATTGGTTATTCCCTGCTTCGATCCAGCATTTATGACACGAGAGGGCGAGCCTTTTTCTATCATTGCAGGCACAAAACATCGAACGCCATTTATTACGCCCCAAAGATTTACATCTACAGCGCGTTTCCAGTCTTCAATATCTGCCCACATTCCTCGCCCAACACGGGTGACAGCATTATTGAAAAGGATAGAGGGTGTTCCAAACTTTTTGCAGATGTTGTCCCGGAAGTTTTCCATCGCAGTGACGTCAGAGACATCGCAAACTTGTGTTAAAACATTGTCCTGTCCGACAATTTCAGTGATCTCTTCGTGAACTGACTTTAGGTCATCACTTGATAAATCTGCAATTGCTATCCGCATTCCTAGACGGGCAAAACGAAGCGCACTGGCTCGGCCAATGCCGAGTGCAGCGCCAGTTACAACTGCAACATTTCCAGCATCAAATGCTGGATCAGTACTCTCGGTTTTCAACACCTTAGATAGCGTTGTGAGAGCCGTCGCAGTATGGACCTTTTTGCGTCTTTTTACATTGGCAAAGCCATGCTTCGCCTGCATTTTCAGAGGTAAAACGCTGCGGCCTAAAGTCTGTACCTTTGTGAGCGCCGTCGCAAAACGGCTGCTTTAAAGACTTGCCGCAAGTACACCAAAAATACGTTTTTCCTGCTTCGAGTTTAACAGCGGCTGGTTCTTTAGCAGCAATTTCAGGATCACTCATCGATTTCAATACTCCAGAAATAATTATCTGGTTAGATTGCCGTTTAATAATCATTTCATCAAGCTAAACTAAACATGCATATTCTATAACTAAGAGCTATTATGGTGGATCGGTTCAAGAGTTGTTGGAGCAGTTATGATTGATAAACGCGTCAGTAGTGTTGATGAGGCAATCCACGGTCTATTTGATGGAGCCACGTTGATGGTTTCCGGCTTCGGCGGTGCTGGCGTACCAGTAGAATTAATCAAGGCTTTAGATCGCTCAAAAATTACCGATCTAAATATTGTAATAAATGCTGTGCGCTTTCTAGAGATGCATGCACCAGGTCTTTTCCAAGATCATCGTGTTAAAAGTCTTGTGTGTAGTGCGTTCCGTGGACGCGACCGCGACCCCAGTCATTACGAGCGTCAATGGCAAGCTGGAGAACTGGCTATCGATTTATCTCCTCAAGGAAGTTTTTCGGAGCGAATACGTGCGGGAGGGGCAGGGATTCCGGCTTTCTTTACTCCGACAGCAGCTGGTACTCAGCTAGCTGAAGGTAAAGAGGTCCGGGAATTTAATGGGCGTCAATGCATTTTAGAAACAGCAATAAAAGGTGATTTTGCTTTCCTCCGAGCTGCTGAAGCTGATCGTTTTGGTAATCTTCGTTTTAGGGGAACCCAATCAAATTTTGGCCCAATTATGGCTATGGCGTCGAAGGTCGCCGTTGTCGAAGTTGCATCGTTTTCTGACAAACCTCTGGAAGCAGATCAAATTCACCTTTCCGGTGTATTTATTGATCGCATTTTAGTTGCTTCTGAGACTGGAGTTTAAAACATGGTTAAGCCTCTCAGTCGAAATCAAATGGCTTGGCGAGCTGCTCAGGACCTGGAAGAAGGTATGGTGGTAAATCTTGGTATGGGTATGCCTGTGCTGGCAGCCAGTTACGCCCCCGAGGGACGAGAAATAATATTTCAGTCAGAGAATGGTATTGTTGGTGCTGGACCTGAAGCAAATGAAGATGAGCGTGACCCAGATTTGGTTGATGCTAGCAGTCGATTTGTGACACTTGCAGAAGGAGCCTCTCTCATCGAGTCTGCCGCATCTTTCGCTATGATCAGGGGAGGTCATATTGATGTTACGATGCTCGGTGGCTTTGAAGTTGCATCAAACGGTGACCTCGCTAACTGGGACATGCAGGTACCAAATAAAGGTCAACTTGTCGGTGGTGCTATGGACCTAGCAGTTGGTGCCGGTGAGGTGAGAGTGATTATGCAGCACCAGACTAAAGACGGAAGTCCGCGGCTTTTGAATGTTTGCAGATTACCTTTGACTGCTCCTGCATGCGTTACTCGAATTTATACTGACCTTGCTGTAGTGGACGTAAAAGAAAATGGGTTTTTGGTTCAAGAAATGTTGCACGGAATGACGGAGGAGGAGCTTCAGGCTCGCTCGGAGGCTTCACTTTCTTTTTCCGCCAATCTTAAACCTCTAGCTACTCCAGATATTTAATTGTCGAAATCGTCTATTCAAAAGCTAATTGGGTTCGGTCTAATAAGCTTTAGTCACAGGGCTTTCGAAAGGATATAACATGAAAATTCATCGCGCTGCGGCAAGGCCAACAAAGACTGCCCCAACAGACAAATTTACCGGCCAGGTATTTCAGGACGAGGTACTGGTTGGTCAGCCGCCATCCAGGATGCGGGCTACCAATGTAACATTTAATCCAGGCGCACGAACCGCTTGGCATCAGCATCCGGTTGGACAAACTCTATTAGCGGTTTCGGGTATAGGCCGAGTTCAAGTAGAGGGAGGGGAGGTAGAGGAATTATTCCCTGGCGATACAGCAATAATACCTCCGAACACTAGGCATTGGCATGGGGCAGCGCCAAATCGTATTTTCACTCATCTTGCCATGTCGGAGACTGGAGATAATGGGGCAGGGACAGAGTGGTTCGAAAAAGTTTCAGATGACCAGTATAAATAGGCGTCCTCACAGACTGGAGGCTAGGGCCGCGTCTATTGCGTTGTTAATTGCTGACACTCCAGCTGCGGGTCCTTCACTATGAGCCCAAACGCCTCCTGCAACTGCTAAGAAGTCTGCTCCTGCAGAAACAATGGGTCCGCAATTGAGTTCTGTTATGCCACCAATCGCAACAGATGGGACGGTTGTAGCATTCTGCCACCAGGATAAGATTTCTGTATCGGCCGGAGTGGTTGCACTTTTGGTGCTACTCTCAAAGAATGCGCCAAACGCTACGTAATCCGCTCCTGCCTCTGCAGCGTCTACCGCAAGATCGCGGCTTGACTTGCATGTAACGCCAATCGCTCGGTCGGGACCAAGAAGTCGTCTTGCTTCTTGGTATGGGAGGTCCTCTTGTCCAATGTGAACGCCATCAGCGCCAGTTGCGGTTACTAGGTCAACTCTATCATTCAGTATGAACGCCACATCGCGGGATTGCACAACGGGCGCTAGAATTTCAGCAGCTCTTTTCCAGTCGTCATCGGAAACTTGTTTTAGCCTTAATTGCACGCAGGCGACATCGCCGGCATCCAAAGCTGATCCTAAATCCGCACTAAATTTTGAAAGAGAGTCCGTGTCACATAGAAGTGATGCCGGCGTAATGAGATAAAGGCGGCAGCGGGGCCGTGTATCGTCTGCTACCGCCTCAATCATTATTTTAAGCTTTCCCTTGGTAAATTTTCACAATTGTATCTAGAAGAGCTAATGCATCCTTCTTGTCTCTCTGGAAGCTGTTGCGACCAATAATTGAACCATTAGCTCCTCCAGCCGCGATCTCACGAATTTCATCAAGTACTGCTTCAGTCCCCTTAGCTGAGCCGCCGGAAAATACAACGATACGACGTCCATTAAAGGCAGACTGCATCACATGTTCAATTCTCTGGGAAAGTAACTTGGAAGGAACATTTGCTTTTGTAAGCGCGTCGGCAGCCTCTTTTTGTTCCACATGGTCTGTGGGAGGCTTAACTTTAATTATGTGAGCGCCAAGGAGGGCCGCGAGATGTGCTGCATAGGCTGTTACATCTAGAGCGGTTTCGCCATCTTTAGAGAGAGCGCCACCTCTAGGATACGACCATAGCACCACAGCTAATCCCACAGCTTTCGCTTCAGCGGCCAACTCTCGAAACTCTTCCATCATTTCAAATTGATCATCTGCGCCAGGATAAATTGTAAAACCTATCGCAGAGCAACCAAGACGCAGGGCATCGTCTACTGATCCGTAAACCGCTTGATCCTTAGATGTCGCATGACTATTCGAGCTATTCATTTTTAGAATAGTCGGGATCTGACCCGCAAATGTGTCTGCGCCTGCTTCGATCATTCCAAGGGGAGCGGCATATGCGTTCAGACCTGCATCCACTGCAAGTTGAAAGTGATAATGAGGATCGTATCCGGGAGGGTTAGGCGCAAAGCTGCGATCGGGTCCATGTTCGAAACCTTGATCGACAGGCAGAATAACCATTTTGCCAGTCCCGGCTAATTTTCCATGCATTAAAATGCGTGCAATGTTTCCTTTTGTGCCGGGGTTATCGCTTTCGTACCAGGACAGAATTTCTTTAACTTTGCGGGTTACTCGCATGATTTTTCCTATATCGAGTTTGTTTTAAGTAAGTTTTGGCAAGCAATTTGCGGTTCTATTTGGAAGGCAAGGTCGATATCAGCTGGCTGATCATCTATCAACACTCCTTGCTGATCTGCTAATTTCCGCAATCGGGAGGAGGCAGGCGTGTCATCCATTGCGATTTGATCAACACCCCTGGCAATTGCGGCGTATGCATCTCCTGGCCAAAATCCAGAGTCAAAAGTGAATTTGATATTGGCTTGAGGCACAGCTTGTTGCGTTAATTTGACGAGCGCAAGCCATCCACCAATACCAAGACTTCTTCCAATTCCAGGCGCAGATCGAATAGTAATCCTTTGTCCAGCCGAAGCAGCAGCTTTCGCCGCTGCCAGTGATTGGGCTAAGTTATGGACTACCGCTGATACCACGAGGGCGGCTTATATTTTTGCCGCTAGGGCTGTTGCTGTATCAGACATCCGGTTGGAGAAGCCCCATTCGTTGTCGTACCAGGAAAGCACCCGAACGAGACCTCCTTCAACAACCTGCGTTTGCGTAGCATCGAATGTGGAAGAGAAGTTGCTGTGGTTAAAGTCCACAGAGACCAACGCTTCCTCATTATATCCGAGTATCCCTTTAAGTTTGCCGCGCGCTGCTTTTTTGATTGCAGCATTTACCTCATCAACTGAGGTTTTCTTTTTCGGGATAAACTTAAAATCTATGACAGAGACATTCGACGTTGGTACGCGAATTGCTGTTCCGTCTAGTTTGCCTTTTAATTCTGGAAGAACTAGCCCGACAGCCCGAGCTGCTCCTGTAGAGGTAGGGATCATAGATAATGCTCCACCGCGGGCGCGGCGAATATCAGAATGATAAGTGTCATGGAGTACTTGGTCGCCGGTGTAGGCGTGGATAGTTGTCATGTAACCTGACTTAATCCCAAAAGCATCATTCAGAACAGAAGCTACTGGTGCTAAGCAGTTCGTCGTGCATGAAGCATTTGAAATAATGTCATGTTTTTTAGTTATTTTTTTGTGATTCACCCCGTAGACAACAGTCAAATCCACTCCCGAGGCGGGCGCTGAAATTAGTACCTTTTTTGCTCCTGCAGTTAGGTGGGCACTTGCCTTCTCCTTATCTGCAAAGATCCCTGTGCATTCCATCACAACGTCTATATCAAGATCACCCCAAGGCAGATCAGCTGGGTTACGCTCTGCAAACGACTTGATGACTGGACCACCGTTTACTGAAATTCCGTCCTTTTTGGCCTTTACTTCTCCGGGGAAGCGACCATGCACTGAGTCATATTGGAGCAGATGAGCATTTACGTCCGCTGCACCTAGGTCATTGATTGCAACGAACTCTATGTCATCACGTCCGCTCTCTAGTGCTGCCCGCATTGCCAGTCGTCCAATGCGTCCAAATCCATTGATCGCGACCCGAACTGCCATGTGTTTCTCTCCCTCGTGAGTTTATTAACTTTATACTTTAGTATTCAGACGCACTTCGACGTTCTCGACAAGTGCATCAGCGGTTATCCCAAAATGATTGTATAGGTCATTGGCCGGTGCAGACGCACCAAAAGTTGTCATGCCCACAATTGGCCCGCCATCTACGTAGCGCTCCCATCCATAGATAGAACCTGCTTCTATTGCAGCCTTCAATATGCCCTTTGGTAGAATTTCTTCTCTATAAGCGCTGGATTGCTCGTCGAATAACTCTGTGCATGGCATTGAAACTACTCGCGTTCCGATACCTTTGCCTTGCAAAATTTCTCTGGCGTTTAGTGCCAGCGGTACCTCGGTTCCTGTAGCAATCAGAATGGCTTTTAATTCGCCTTCGGCTTCAGAGATGACATACCCTCCCTTGGAGGATCTATTCTCATTGCCACCAGGTGATACCGTTGGTGTCCCTTGACGGGAGAGGGCTATCACGGAAGGGCGAGACTTTTGCATCAATGCTATTTCCCAGCATTCCGCAGTCTCAATCGCATCAGCGGGACGCATGGTTAGCAAGTTAGGCATGGCTCTGAGACTAGCTAGGTGCTCAACTGGCTGGTGGGTTGGACCGTCTTCGCCAAGGCCAATAGAGTCGTGTGTCATAACAAAAACTTGTCGTTGACCCATGAGTGCTGCGAGTCTGATTGCTGGACGACAATAGTCCGTGAAAATTAGGAACGTAGCTGTATACGGAATAAGACCACCATGCAGCGCAATGCCATTGGCTGCAGCCGCCATTCCATGCTCACGAATGCCCCAATATACATAACGACCAGATCTATTTTGCTTGGAAAAACCTCCCAATCCTTCTGTGATTGTGAGGTTAGAACCTGTAAGATCCGCTGAACCTCCAATCGTCTCGGGAACTATGGCATTAATAACTTCTAGTGCCTTTTGGGATGCTTGACGTGTAGCTATTTTGGGCTGACCGCTAACTAGATGCTCTTTATATTTAGCAATTTTCTGTTCAAGATCTTTTGGCAGGTCACCTGACATCCTTCGATTGAATTCATCTTGAATGTCCTTTGGGGCTCTCTCAAACCTAGCTTCCCAAGCCTCTCGTTCACTCGCTCCAGCAGACCCGGCAGCTTTCCACATAGATTGAATTTCAGATGGAATTTCAAAAGGTGCATATGGCCAATTAAGGTTCTCGCGAGCCCCGGCAATTTCCTCTGGGCCTAGAGGAGCGCCATGTGAGGAAGCTTTTCCTGACTTTGTTGGAGCTCCAAACCCAATGGTTGTGCGACAAGCTATAATTGAGGGCCGTGAGATATCCGCAGCAGCGGATAGCAGGGCAGCGTTCACAGCTTCACAGTCATGACCGTCCACGCGTGCCGTTGACCAACCATAGCTTTCAAAGCGTTTCAGCACATCGTCGGATGCCGAAAGATCGATAGACCCATCGATAGAAATAGAGTTGTCATCCCATAGCACGTTGAGCTTACCAAGGCTTAGATGTCCTGCGAGAGCGCCTGCTTCGTGGCTCACTCCTTCCATCAGGTCACCATCTGAAGCTATCACCCAAGTCTTGTGATTAACCAAATCTGATCCAAATTCAGCTTGAAGTTTTGCCTCGGCAATTGCCATACCAACCGCAGTTGCAATTCCTTGGCCGAGTGGACCGGTTGTAGTCTCTACACCAAGCGGGTGCCCTACCTCTGGGTGACCGGCAGTGAGTGAACCTAATTGACGAAAGTTTTTAATCTGATCCAACGATAGAGAGGGATTGCCGGAGAGATGCAAGAGGCCATACAGTAACATGGATCCATGACCTGCTGAGAGCACGAAGCGATCCCGATCTGGCCAAGAGGGGTTGGCAGCGTCGTATTTCATTGGTCCGGTGAATAGGGCCGTTGCTACGTCGGCCATTCCCATAGGCATTCCTGGGTGACCAGACTTCGCTTTCTCGACGGCATCCATTGCAAGAGCACGGAGGGCGTTCGCCATCAGTGTTCGATCCTGTGACGATGTCATTTCAATTTAACCCCTCAAAATTCCATGCGTCGCAAAGATCGCGGAATCGGTAATTAGAAACGATTGCTACAATATTGTTCATGCGGGATGGTCTGGGGTGACGTCAACCCGTTGTACTGTCAGTATTTTAAGTCAGTTGACGGATAGTGGGTGACATCTTATCGTCATCTTGAAGATTTAGCTTTAAGTTATTCCATTAGTGCTTATTTTTGTAGGGATTTTTTGCCATGGCTTTGGCGCAACCTTTGTCCACAGCTCTAGATGAATTGGCAACTGCTATCTCCCAGGTAGAGGCGGCTGCAGGCGCTAGTGCAGCTTCGCAAAAGGGAAATGATCAGGTTGTCGAGCTCGAAGCCGCTTTGGCAGCACTGCGGAAAGAGCATATGAGCCTAAAAAACGTCTCCGGCGATATAGCTGGGCGTCTTGAGGGCGCAATAGTTTTGATTGAGGCTATATTGTCTGGTCGCTCCTGAAAACCAGGATACCTAACTTTGGGAAAGTCTATCGATGGGCGAAGTCACTGTGACCGTTAATAGCCGTCCTTATCGGATGGCATGTGAGGATGGTCAGGAAGGTCATCTGAAAGAGCTAGGCCTAGAGCTCTCACAAAGGGTAGATGAACTATCCAAACAAGTGGGGCAGGTAGGTGATGCCCAGTTATTAGTAATGGCAGCACTGATAACTGCTGACGAGCTTTCGGCGGTCGAACAGAACAGAAATAGTGGTGATGGCACCTCGGTAATTGAGGCAGAGAGAGATAAGTTAGCTTCAGAATTAGCGGCACTGCAGTCAGAATATCAAGTTCTGCAGGAGACATTAAAACTCAGTCAAACCGAGGCCGCCGAAGCAGTAAAAATAATTTCCTCGTTAACTGAACGGGTTATTAGATTAAACCAAACAATGGTTTGAGCTTTGAATTAACTTAAAGAGATGAACTGGCGAACTGCTGTGATGAAAGATCGGGGCTGATCCGCATGCAGCCAATGACCGGCTGCTTTTAAACTCGCAAATCTAGCTGTTGGGAATGTTTTACGAATTACAGGGCGGTGTTCTGATTTTACATAATCAGAAGATTCGCCAGTTAGGAACAGAACCGGTCCTCGAGAGTAAGTTTTTTCCAAAAGCGTTTTTGGAAAACCAATTATATCTTCCATCCCATTCGCAAGGGCAGTTAAATTACATCTCCATCGAAAGCCGTTATCATCTGGAATCAGATTTTGAAGTAAAAAGCCTCTAATTTCTCTCTCTGGAATTGCTGCCGTTAGTAGTTTATCGGCATCGGCCCTCCGCGAAACATCCGCTAAATCGAGGGCTGACATACTTTCGATGTAGTCTAAAAAGCTTGATCTATTGCTACGTTCGTATGTTACCGGCGCAATATCTGCCACAAGCAGACGACCTACTTTCTCAGGGTTAGTCAGGGCTAGAGCCATTGCTGCTTTACCACCCATGCTGTGCCCTACCACTGTTGGATTAATCAGTCCTTTACAGGAAATATATTCAGCAACGTCCTCTGCAATAACATTGTATTCCATGCCCTCGATCCAAGGCGATCGACCGTGGTTTCTTAGGTCAAGGACATGCACTTCATGCTCTTCACCTAAACGCTTAGCAATTGCCATCCAATTTCTGGCAGCACCTAGAAGACCATGCAGTATTACTATGGGTTTCCCGCCATCATTATAGATATCGCTTTGCAGAGTGATGGTTTTCATTATTTGGTGAATGCTCGTTTCTCAGCGGATAGCAAATGTTGCTTACTTAGTTTTTTATATCTTCGTTCTTCTACGGATTGTCTTAAGTTGAATTAATCTGGATTTCTTAAATTTTTTTAAATACTAATCTGTGAAGTCGATCTAGGTATTTTTTGTTTCTCTTGCATCCACACTACGCGCCTTAGCTTGTGCTTTTCGTCGAGCGATATTGCTTTTAAGGGAAGCTGCAAGTCGCGCTGCGCGGTCATTGTTGGTCACTTGTGTTTTTTGATTGAAACCTTCGGATTCCATCTCTTTTTTTTGTTTATTCATGCTGGATATAAACCTGCGTTTTTTGCTTTTAATTGGATAAGCGCCAAGACTGCATCCAGCATAGGCGTGCTGACATTTACGATGTCGCCAAGCTCTGTTACGGCAGTTATTAAAGCATCAATTTCAAGTGGTCTGCCTCGTTCTAAATCCTGGAGCATTGACGTTTTATGTTCTCCTACCTCAAAGGCTGCTGTAAATCGTCGGTCTGCGGTGAATCTAAATCTTGCGCCCAGAGCTTCTCCTACAGCACGGCCTTCAGCAGCTAGCTTGAAAACAAGATCCCGTACGCTTTCATCTCTACCAATCCCAGCAAGGGTGGTATCTGTAAGTGCTGAAATAGGGTTAAGACATAGGTTTCCCCATAATTTTACCCAAATGTCATCCCGTATCTTGGAACTGACCGGAGCACGAAGACCTGCCTTTGTTAATGCAGCAGAAAGTAGCATAACCCTTTCAGTTTTTTCTCCAGAGGGTTCGCCAATTTGATAGGCGTTTCCTTCTACATGCTGCATTACGCCTGGCGCGGTAATTTCAACGGCAGGATGAACTACCATTCCAATTGCTCGCTCCGGTCCTAACCCATCCCATTGGGTGCGCCCAGGATCTACGCTTTCGAGAGTTCTACCTTCATGATCTCCCCCGTAGCGATGAAAATACCACCACGGGACTCCATTCATCGCTGTAACTATAGCTGTGTTGGAGCCTAAAAGTGGTTGCATTAAATCTACGACATTTGGGCTTTGATGGGCTTTTAAGGTAACAATGACAAAATCCTGAGGCCCCAGACTTGAAGGGTCGTCCGTCGCCTTTGGATGAACAAGGAAGTCGTTCTCATCCCCAAACTTCATTAGCAAGCCATTCTGTTGAATGGCTCGGAGGTGGGGTCCGCGTGCTATTAGTGAGACATCAACCCCACTTTTGGCCAACATGCCACCTAAATGAGCTCCAATTGCTCCTGCACCATAAATTGCAACTTTCATAAAGGTGCTACTTTGCCGGGGTTTAGAATGTTTTTTGGATCCAAAGCAACTTTAATTGCTTGCATTGTGTTTATTGCCTCAGGTCCAAGTTCTTTGGCTACGAACTCAATCTTACCCATCCCGACACCATGTTCCCCAGTGCAGGTTCCCCCCATTGCCAGTGCGCGATCTACAAGCCTGTCATTAAAAGCGGTGGCACGAGACATTTCATCATCGTCATCAAGATCTACCATGATGCAACAGTGAAAATTGCCATCACCTACGTGTCCGCAAATTGGAGAATATAAACCGCTCTCTCCTATGTCTCGTTTTGTGCTCATTATACATTCTGCAAGATTTGAAATTGGTACGGCCACGTCAGTTGCCCAACCCTTTTTGCCTGGCGCTTGTGCCAAGGCAGCATAGTATGCGTCATGTCTGGCTTGCCATAACTTAGAGCGTTCTTCAGCTTTGGCTGTCCATTGGAAGCCTCCACCATTATTTTCTGAAGCTAACATCTGCACGATATCCGCCTGTTCAGCTACACCTGCTTCGGTTCCATGGAATTCAAAAAAAAGTGTGTGAGCAGCTTTCAATCCATCAAGCTTCGAAAAATCAATGCACGCTTGCATTTGAACGTCATCCAGCAGTTCCATTCTAGCAATGGGTACCCCCATTTGGATTGTTTGCTGGACAGTTTCGACGGCGCTTGCCAGGTCATCAAACTGACAAATCGCAGCGGCAATTTTTTCTGGGACACCGAATAAACGCAGTCGGACCTCAGTAATTACTCCTAGAGTTCCTTCAGAGCCGACGATGAGGTGAGTAAGATCATACCCAGCTGATGTTTTGCGAGCACGACCACCGGTTTTCATAATTGTGCCGTCGGCCAACACAACTGTCAGGCCAATAACATTTTCCTTCATAGTGCCATATCGAACAGCGTTGGTGCCCGAAGCGCCTGTTGCTGCCATACCACCCAAACTTGCATCAGCACCTGGGTCAACGGGAAAAAAGTACCCAGTGTCTCGCAAATGTTCGTTTACTGCCTTTCGGGTTACTCCAGCTTGAACCAGGCAGTCTCCGTCAGCTGCATTGACCTCTAGGACTTTATTCATATTCGAAAGGTCGATAGTGATCCCACCATGAATAGCTTGAACATTGCCTTCAAGAGATGTTCCCGTCCCCCAAGCGATAACGGGAAATTCGTGTGAATTGCAGACTTTGAGAATAGCTGCAACTTCCTCTGTTGTTTCTGCAAAAGCTACAGCGTCTGGTGGAGCGGGGCGAAAATGATCTTCACCCTGAGAATGTTGATCTCGTACTGCTAACGCAGTGGATAAACGGTCTCCAAGAATTGAACTTAATTCAGATAGGACGGCATCCAGGCGAGCGGCATTATTTCGGTCACCTGCAAGAGGGGTGGGAGTGCTCATCTATCTCTCCAAAACATTGAAAGCTTAAATTACTGTCCTTCGACATTTTTATCATCATTAAGCCAAGAAAAAATAAATCGGCTGATTACGCCGACAAAGGCTACATGTAGGAAACCTAGCCCCCAGGCAAGATCGGTGTAACCGTTTGCCTCACTAAAAGTAGCTAGAATAAGACCCATTATCATCGGGCCGGCAGCCCCGCCTGCGTAACCTAAAGTTGTGTGAAGTGCTAGTGTTTGTCCACGTCGACCTATTTCAGCTGAGTCTGAAGTGCCTCCAGTCAAGGTTGAGCTATCCAACCAGATCAAAGCACCGCAAATTATCGCAATTGATACTGAAAGCCAGTATGAATGTGGACCCAGAAAACCAAGCGCAATTGCTCCCACGGCTGAAAGACTGGTGGCAAGTTTGACGACCATGGGGCGTCCAAATTTAATTGAAAGGCTGTTGCCGTAAACGCTCGTGGCTGTTCCAACCAACGCTACTAGCGTTGCGATTAATGCAGGGGAGAACCATGTGGTTGAAACCTCTGGAGTTTTAGAAGCCACGTAGACAAGAAATGCAACTCCCCAGCCGCGCAGAACACTCATCTCATAAGTATGGATACAATACGTCACGGCGTATGCCATTGCCGAACGATTTTTGAGGACCGGTCTGAAGTCTAGAAGCGCGACTGAGCTACTGGGGTTTTGTGGTGGAGATACAGATGGGGCAGCAGTTACTACAAGTGCACAAGCAGCCACCGAGAGCCAACCAGCCCATGCAAAGGCGGTGTTCCATCCAAAAAGATTTGAAATTAGATCTCCGTATATAAAAGAAATTGCACCTGCAGCCCCAATACCTGCTGCATGCCAGGCAACAGCTCGGCGCATCAAATTTGCATCGACACGATCGGCAAGAAGCTTAAGGCCTGTCATATAGACTCCAGCCCAGCCCAAACCCGCAATGGCTCGCGCTGCAACTGCTGTCCATAAACCCTCGGCAACATAAGCAAAACCAAAATGTCCAGCAGCGATGGATGTTGCGCCAAACAGATAAATCCACTTCGGATCTATTCTATCAGTTAGGGACACCAAAACAGGTGCGGAAATCATGTAGGCTAAATAGAAAGCCCCAGTTATTAATCCTGCTTCCGCAGGGCTAATGCCCCAAGCTTGTCTGAGCTCTGGCAACAGTGCGGCCCATACATAGGCACCCAATTGGGCAGCAACTTGTGCCACACAAACAATCAAAACGAGGTGACGACCATTCATTGGGTGGTTATGCTGCCCACACAGCGTCTCCTTCTGTAAACAATGCCGTATTATATGATAGTTTGCTTAATGCTTGGTACGAGAATTCTGGCCTGGGACTAAGATTAATTATGACAAAAGATATTCTAATTGCGCCATCCATTCTCGCCGCTGATTTTGCTCGGCTTGGTGAATGTATAGAAGCTGTTGACCACGCTGGCGCTGATTGGATCCATCTTGACGTTATGGATGGTAACTTTGTGCCCAATATAAGTTTTGGGCCGTCAGTGATACATGCCTTACGTGGAGTGACACAAAAAACATTTGATGCGCACCTGATGATAAAGCCCGTAGATGCCTTTTTACCAGAATTCAAGAAGGCGGGCTGTGATAGAATAACCATCCATCCAGAGGCGGGTCCACACGTACATCGTTCATTAGGATTAATTCATAGTCTTGGAATGAAATCTGGGGTCGCATTGAACCCTGGCACACCTGTTGAAGCCATCGATAACCTTATTGATATGGTGGATCTTGTTCTCGTGATGAGCGTCAATCCTGGTTTTGGCGGTCAGTCCTTTATTGAGAATCAGCTTGAAAAAATCAGGTCTGTTCGACGTCGTATCAACTTATCAGGCCGCGATATAAGGCTCCAGGTTGACGGAGGTGTGACGCCAGAAACCGCGCGAAGGGTTGTTGAGGCAGGAGCAGATGTATTGGTTGCTGGCACAGCAGTATTTAAGGGTGGTGCGCCAGCCTACGCAGCTAACATTCAAGCCATCCGTGATTCAGCGACAGTTGATCCTACTTGAATTAAGGAATGCCAATGCGCCTGGGTGGCCGTTACCTTCGCATCCCATTGCTTGAAAATATTTTCGATGGTTTCCGGGCGGTGCCTGAAGTTCCATCGGATCCGGTATTTCGTTTCAAAGACCCGTGGCCTGGTAATGCACAACGTGGTGAGATTTTGGTTGCCAATGAGGCTGACCTTTTAGCTTCTATTAGCCCTCAGTCACGTGACCGTGAATTAACTCAAGATGATGCACGACGAATTCGCGCCCATAGTTTTATTTGGCTTCGAGATTTGCGTTCTTTAGGTGGAGAAGCTGCAAGACGAACAGCTCGAAAAGTGGTGGCAGCTTGGTTTGATAGCGATCTCAGAGGAGATCATATCGCTTGGAGACCAGATATAGTTGGTCAACGACTAACGGCGTGGATTGGGTCATATGATTTCTTTGCTTCGAGCGCCGGTCCCTCTATCCGATCCGACTTAATGGAACAAATCGCGTCACAAACTTTCTGGTTGAGGAAGCGAATTGGGCAAGTCCCTTCGGGACC
>Ga0255776_10001224_pt1 | contig 29148 bp, 31 predicted proteins | sample 071ome_19_FD_179974 | JGI IMG/M metagenome (GOLD analysis project Ga0255776, IMG submission 179974) | Coastal salt marsh microbial communities from the Groves Creek Marsh, Skidaway Island, Georgia - 071413AT metaG (version 2) | ecosystem: Environmental > Aquatic > Marine > Intertidal zone >... | reverse complement strand
ACACTGTTACTCATCCTTACCAGCACAGGCATTCCTGAGTCGAAATTGAACTTCGCAAGATCATCTGCAAAGTTTATTACTCTGGAAGCAAGCTCATTTCCGGACAATCGCTGATTAGAGTCAGACAAAACACAACTATCCACGCTCTGAAGATCATCAATAAAAGAAGTGATATTCATAGTTATCACCCCTGTACACTTTCAGATAAGTACGCGGATATTGAAGCCAGTTCAGAACACTGATTTAAACAGTCAACGACCTCAGTTTTACTAGCCCATGGATAGTCAGCCAGTTTTTGTTGTAGCTGAGATAACCATTCATTTTGATTATCAAAGGAAACCATATGTTCAATTACAATATGAACATGAGAAACAACCCAGCCATTAGCATCTTTCTTGAAATACCAGTTATATAAACCACTACCAATCCGTGTATTCCCAGACTCTCGTTCTTTCATGGAAACCAACCAATGCTGATTTACCACTCGATGCTGGTCTAGATCATAGAAATCTTGATCAAGGTAATAACTTTTTACATCTGAAAAAGCATCATGAAAGTCACCAAACATCTCACTTGCAATCTGCTCATTTCCATTTAATTCATCAGGGAAGTTGATATTTTTAACTCTAATATCAAAGGTAACTTTCCCATCTTCAGAAAAAGCACTCTTTAAAATATCTTTCTTAACGTTGTCTTTTCCATCCATATAACGATTTAGTACATCAATGGCATCTTGTTTATTCATTTCAATCCCTCAAGAACAGTTCATCGCATAACCAAGTCCATTGTTATTCTTGTTTTACCTGGTATTGCGAATTAGTTACATCCAAATACCGTCGTAGATGCGTCGTTTAGCTCGAACAATTTCCGAAGTAGCGGATATTGCTGGCTTATAAGTCAAACCATATTTATTTGGTGTATCGTAATAAGGAAAATCCCGGATCTTTCCTTCCAGCGTCATCAACATGGTTTTGTTATCCCCTTTCTCTGAAGCCCAAACTGCAAAATCAAGCACACAACCAGGAGGAATAGGATGACCATAATTAGAATTGATGTTTTTAAATGCTGTGACTTCGCCGTCCATTGGACCTGTCATAGCCGTGAACAACAAAGTCGCTATTTGATTAATGTCCTGAGTCAGATTGGTTCCGGGATACATCGCTGCATCCGCAAAATGACCAGCAAACACTGGATCTGAAATGGAAATACCTCTTACGGCATGAACCCATCCACGCTCAAAGTCATGGTCTTTGATCCAGTCAACTCCCAAGCAAGGGTGATCGTGTCTTAAATACTTTTTACATTCGGTATGGGAGATCATCCCGCTACCGGTACCACTTAATTCATTGATAACTTTGTCGAAAGACAAATCTTCGTTCATGTTATGTAATCCATTACGCTGAGCTTTCAGGCCCCATAAATTCGGTATACAGAGCCAGAAAACGAGTTATTTATTAACGAAACATCTTGGCAGTCATTGGTTTTGCACTAGGAAAACAACCATGAACTCTAGGGTGTTTGAATTCAGTCACTGGCTCTTGAAGCAATTCACCCGAGGTTGGGAATACTAATTGGTTACCGGCATAGATTCCGGTTGGAACACCAGACCAGGTACCTGCAGGCGCACCACCATAAGCTTGTCCATCCCAGTGATAGAAAACAGAAACATACGCTGAACAGCTTTCTTCGCCTTCAGCACAAGAACGCGCTGGTGAATAAGCCATTTCGATTTCTTTGTAAGCACAACCGTTTTCATCAGTAGTCATCGCATTTGGCAAACCACCTAATGGAACCGCATAGCCACCGGCCATTTCTGAAGAAGGTTTGGTTACACCCACATCCCATACTGTATATAGGCTGTTTGGTAGTGCTTCACGAATAGTAATTTGAACCTTTACAGTACCATCAGCGTTCTCTTTTACAGACATCTTACCTTTAATGGCTTCCCACTCTGCTACCGTTGGAGATTCATTAACGCCTTTAGCACGATAGATTGATGGAGTGGCTGCTGAGTCTTCGAAGTTACCCGCTACAACACGATCTTCAAGTGACGTGAAACCGAAAAAGTTTGTACCGATTTTGTCCAGAGTGACATTCACAGTCGTGGTATCAAGTGCGCCACCTGGTACAAAGAAATCAAAGAAAGAACGTGTAGTTGCTACAGGTGTATTACGATCTGTATGCGGTGTAATTTCTTCACTATCAAAACTGCCTTCTGGTGCAAGAGCACCAATTTCCAGAATGGCGGTTTCAGAATTCAACATACCTACACCCGGAGCAATTACACTGTAGTCACCAATTGGTGAACCGTTATATGTGTTAATTCCATGTGCAACATATCCAGGAAAATCAGTCCCTGATGCTGCTGCAAATCCAGAAACAGAAACCAAACTAATCCCTGCAACCAATGATTTAATATTCATCCCTTTTTAATCCTTAGCTTTTGTTGATTTTAAGACTTATAAAATGCGATCCAGGAAAATCTTGAATCTCTCAAACCTTACAAAACGTCATTCTATTGACTTACAACCATACAACAATGCCAATATTTTAAACTCTATGTTCACTATAACTAAACCTCCAACAAACACCATAAATCATTGTATTTAAAAGATATTTTATAATTCCAACCACTCCATACTTTTACTTTTTGTAATATTATGTGATCTCGTTGTCATTTTTTTGACCCACGAAAGAGATAAAATATTGAACCGATTTTTAGGTATTACGGACACTAAATATCAGGAACACCAAAAAGGAAAAGTTAAATGCCTATCGTGAATGTAAAACTGCTTAATCAAGGAGTCACCAACCAACAAAAGGAGCAACTCATTAGCAAGATGACTGAAGTATTAACTGACGTCTTAAATAAAAAACCTGAAACCACACACGTCGTAATTGAAGAAATAGATCCTGTGAACTGGGGTTTAGCAGGAAAGCCATTAACCCCTAAAGAATAAGATCAAACAAAGACGTGGATATAACTTGATTGGATTTTGATTTTTCGAAATCGAAAATGAGGAAAGGATTTGAAGCATGAAGAAATATAATTATTTACTGCCTATGCTAATTGCCGGTACCAGCGCTGCATTTGCTGGCCCTGTAGAAAACATTATGGATGAAACCATTGGTGAAAAGCCTACTATTCAACACCATATGGAACAGTCAGAAATTGAAGCAGGTAACTTACACCTAAGAGAAATCATTGAACATGGACAGTTAGTTTTTGATGCTCGCTTTAACAAACTGGATGGACGAGGCCGCCCTGCCACTACAGGCGGTGGTGCTCCGCGTGATCCACACGGTCAACCAGAGTTTTTACGTACATCTGGACCGGATGCAAACGCTTGTGCTGGATGCCACAACCAACCAGCATCAGGTGGTGCAGGCGAATTCGTTGCAAACGTGTTTGTACTAGCACAAACACTGGATCCAGTAACAGAGTCTATCTCGCCTGACTTCAGCAACGAGCGAAACACTCTTGGTATGTTTGGTTCTGGCGCCATCGAGATGTTAGCTCGTGAAATGAGTGATGAGCTAATTACCATCCGTGAAGCAGCTAAGCAGGAAGCAATGACTTCAGGCGAAAACGTTTCTAAAGATCTAATCGCAAAAGGCGTGTCTTTTGGTTCAATCACTGTTACCCCGGAAGGCCTAGTCGACCCAACGATGATTGAAGGCGTTGACTGGGATTTGGTTATCAAGCCATTCCACCAGAAAGGTGCCGTTGTATCTCTACGTCAATTTACTAACAATGCAATGAATCATCACCATGGTATCCAAACCACTGAGCGATTCGGCGAAAATACTGACCCGGATCAAGACGGTGTTATGAATGAACTGTCAGTAGGTGATGTAACTGCTGCAACCATCTATCAAGCAAGCCTGACAGCACCTCGTCAAATGCTACCTAAGAACCCGGTTCGTAGACAAGCAGCGCAACAAGGTGAAGAGCTATTTAATGATGTAGGTTGTAATAGCTGTCATATCCCAATGATGGAACTGAATACTCGTGAGTTCTCTGAGCCTAACCCATACAACCCGGCAGGTAACCTGCGTGTTGATGAAGTTAGCGAGCTATTAACGTTCGATATGACTCGCTTCACTAAAGGCAACTCTTTATTGAAACGCACTCCGAAAGGTTCAGCAATCCGTGCCTTTACCGATCTTAAGCGTCATAACCTATGTGATGACGATTACAACCACTTCTGTAATGAGCAACTAACTCAAGGTAGCTTGGTAGGTTTCGCCTCTGCTGAAGACTTTACGGTTCCTGCAGAACCTCGTCCAACAGAAGTATTCCTAACGCGTAAACTATGGGACGTTGCAGACTCAGATCCATACGGTCACCGTGGAGATCTGTCTACTATCACTGAAGCTGTAAACCAGCATGGTGGTGATGCTCGTATGGTACGTGATGATTTCTTCAACCTACCTCAAGCAGACCAGGATAAGATTGTCGAATTCCTTAAGACACTGGGTGTCTTCTAGGGTTTGACAAACTGTCTGACATAATTAAGCCTTCATAAATTTATGAAGGCTTTCAGAGTGTTGATAAACCCCCATGTTTTTTATGATTGCCATTCTGACTAAGAAAAAGCATTCCAAAAACATTAAAAGATTTAAGAAATGGCCCTATTTGAACACTTTTTGAATCTAAATTTGGGTGTTTTTGAACTGTTGAACTTTGTCAGCAGCCTGTAAGCCTTCATAAATTTATGAAGGCTTTTTCGTTTGCTGGATATGATCCAATGCTACAGAAGAGACTTAATTAAGGTCTCTCTACAATCGCAGTAACACCCTGGCCACCTGCAGCACAGATAGAGATCAAGCCACGACCTGATCCTTTTTCCTCTAGCATTTTAGCCAGAGTAGCCAAGATACGACCACCGGTTGCTGCAAATGGATGTCCAACAGCAATTGAGCTTCCCTTAACGTTCAGTTTAGAACGGTCAATTGCACCGTATTTCTTTTCACGGCCCAAACGGGTTTTACAGAATTCATCATCGTCCAGCGCAGATAAGGTTGTCAGCACAACACCAGCAAATGCTTCATGGATTTCATAAAAATCAAAATCCTGAAGGCTTAGGTCTGCTCGATCCAGCATGTTTGCAATAGCGTAGGTCGGAGCCATTAACAAACCTTCTTTGTAATCACGATCCTTGCCAATGAAATCTACCGAAGCAGTCTCGTAGAAAGTAAGATAAGCCTGAACAGGAAAACCTCGTTCTTTTGCCCACTCTTCACTCGCGAGAAGCACAGCAGAAGCACCATCGGTTAGTGCGGAACTGTTACCAGCGGTCAATGTACCCTGACCACTTTTCTTATCAAATGCCGGTTTCAATGTAGACAGTTTCTCAATGGAAACATCAGCACGAACCAGGTTGTCTTTCTCAAGACCTTTGAATGGCACAACAAGATCATCAAAGAAGCCATCTTTGTAAGCTTTGGCAAGATTTCTGTGAGAGTTAAATGCGATCTCATCTTGCTCTTCTCGTGTAGTGCCCCACTCTTTCACGGTTACTTCACAATGTTGCCCCATAGACATACGAGTACGAGGTTCACCGTTAGCTGGTACCAAAGGCATTAAGTGCTTAGGACGAATTCTTGAAGCAACTTTTAGCTTATCCATGTTGGTTTTAGCACGGTTTAAATCAAGAAGAATTTTACGTAGACCTTCTGATACTCCAATCGGCGCATCTGAGGTTGTGTCTGTACCACCTGCGATACCCACTTCAATTTGCCCAAGTGCAATCTTATTAGCTACCTGCATTGCAGCCTGAAGGCCTGTCGCACATGCCTGCTGAATATCAGTACAAGGCGTGTCAGCATCAAGTGCTGTACTTAATACGGATTCACGAGTCAGATTAAAATCACGGCTGTGTTTAATGACAGAACCAGCGACTACCTCACCAAGACGTTCACCTTGCAAGTTATATTTGTTCACCACACCATTTAACGCGGCGGTAAGCATGTCCTGATTACTCGCATGAGAATACGCGGTATTTGAACGCGCAAAGGGAATTCGAGAACCACCGATAATTGCTACTCTTTTAACAACCTGAGACATATTGATACCTATAAATTTAACGAAAAAACAAGAAGGCTTTACGTCAGCTCACCATATAACATTTTGAATTTAAAGCATTAACAAATGTTATTCAGAAGGTAACTACTAACACTACTCGCCACTGACGCAGTACTCACAAAAAAATTAAACCACCTTTGTTTATATGAATAAATGGTTATTTAAGACGAAACAAAGGTGATAATTTCTTCAAGCCCAGTTTAACCACTTGATTCTAATGAGCATTGGCTCAAACGACGCAAACTAACGATCATTGAGTCAATCATTCAAGATGACAATTATGCTGAAATAGTTAAGTCATTCGGGATGTATGTATCCTTACCATTCATTTTATAAAAGCCGGACATCCCAAAGGCATACTCAGAACGCACTATAACAGCATTAAATCAGTATTTAGGAAGATTTTTCATGGGCGACTTTTATCAAAAAATGCTTGAAAACGAAGCGGGCAGAAAACTACTAAAAACCGTCGGTTTACCTACCCCGATAGAGCTAAACAGGCATCAGGGTCAAGCTTTATTTTTTACCGGAAATATTCTTATCGACAGCTCTGAAGGCAGCAAACTTTTATCAGAATTAGGCACTTCACTATCCAATGCAGATGCCAACATTATGTTTCCTGGCAACTCCCAAATGGGTACAGAGATTAAAACCTCTTTCGAAACATCAGGTGCAAACGCAATACAGGTGAATTGCGAGAAAGGTTCTCTGACCGAAACCTTTAAGGCACTGGTATTTGATGCAACCGGTTTCGAGAACACCAAAGACCTCAAAAAACTGTACAGTTTCTTTAATCCTGTATTGAGAAATCTGCAATCTAATGGACGTGTATTGATCCTGGGACGTCCCCATATGTCTTCCAAATCAGGTGAGCAAGCAGCAGCTATGCGAGCACTCGAAGGTTTCAGCCGTTCAATTGCAAAGGAAATTGGCAAGAAAGGCGCTACTTCTCAAGTCGTATATGTGGAAAGTGGTGCAGAACAACTCGTAAAACCCGCCATTGAATTCCTGCTATCGTCTAAATCCGCTTACGTAAATGGCCAAACGCTTACCGTTGCAGTACCTACTAGCAAAGAGAAGAAAACTACGCTTCCAAAGATTGACTGGCGATTACCTCTTGAGGGTAAAACAGCGCTTGTTACTGGAGGTTCTCAAGGGATTGGAGAAGCAATCGCATCTACACTCGCACGAGATGGTGCTCGAGTTTTTGTACTGGACATCGAACCTACAAAGGCCCAACTGGAAAAGGTTGCAAAACGTATTGGCGGTGAAGCACTGGTGGCCGACATTACGGATAAGGCAACTCCAAAACTGATTGCAGATGCACTGAAACTGGCTGGTGGTCTGGATATTATCGTTCACAACGCAGGCGTTACGCGTGATAAAACCATTGCCAACATGCCTGAACATTTCTGGGACATGACGCTAGACATCAATCTAACCGCAGAAGAAGTGATTAACGAATACCTTCTAGAGAATGAAATCATTAACAAAGACGGTCGCATTATCTGTGTTTCGTCTATGAATGGCATTGCAGGCCAAGTTGGACAAACCAATTACTCGGCATCCAAAGCGGGAGTCATTGGTTATGTAGAATTCATGGCTAAGCCGTTAGCGTCGAAAAACATCACCATCAATGCGGTAGCGCCTGGATTCATTGAGACCGCAATGACGGACGCCATCCCTTTTATGACCAGAGAAGTAGGCCGCAGAATGAACTCATTGAGTCAGGGCGGTAAGCCAGTGGATGTGGCAGAAGCCATTGCCTTCTTTGCTTCTCCTTCATCGAAAGGAATCACAGGCAATGTACTACGAGTGTGTGGTCAGTGTCTGATCGGGGCGTAAAGCAACGGATACATCTACCTTGAAACCATAGAGCGTTTGGGCAGTCTTAAATACGACTGCCCTTTTTTTGTTTTCTGTATTCGACGGGAGTGAACCCGGTCCATCGTTTGAAGGCCCGATAAAAAGTACTCGGTTCAGAAAAGCCCGTTAAATAAACAATCTCATCGATGGATTCATTGGTACAGGCCAACAACCGTTTTGCAAAACGACATCGATAATCAGCCAGTAGTTGATTGAAGCTCGTGTCTGCATTCGTCAAAAGACTTCGAAGCTTACGTGTACTAATGTTCATCCGAAGAGCGACCTGATCCAAGGTCACCTCCTCACGCTCAAGTATCTCGCCAATAATTTTCCTGACCTCGAGAATGACATCTTGTTGTTCAAGCTGCGCTACATGCTTATCAGCTAATTGTTCATGCAATTGTAAAAGCTCGGACTCAGCGTGAAAGGAAGGCCGATCAAGAATTTCAGATTTAAAATAAATGCGATTATTCGGACAGGAAAATTCTACAGGACAGTCAAAGATACGTTGATATTCGGAAACATCTTGAGGTGTTTCAAAACTGAAACAGATGCGGGTTGGAGTAAATTCATTTTCAGTTACGTAGTTAAAGAACTTAACCAGTCCCACCGCCGCACAATCATTGTAGTGACGTAATTTGGAGATCTCAGGAATTTGAGTATCTGTCACTAAACAAGCTTCCGTACCATCAATTTCAAGACGGGCATTTGCAGCATCCGTTAAAAGCCTTTGATAGTTTAATGCGCGTTGAAGTCCTTCCCCAAAGTTCGGACTGCTTAAAAACAAATACTCAAGTACCTGACCTCGAAAGACTGGCATGTGCTCGCCAAAATGCAATCCGACATCACGATCATTAGTCTCTTCTTCGGCCACTCGCCAAAATGTGAGATTTGCTTGGTGGGGTGTCCGTAAGTTCGGATCTTTTAGATGTTCAGGTTCAATACCACAGCGTTTATAAATACTGGCAACATCAATATTCATGCTGATCATAGCTTGATTCATCAGCCGCATTAATATTCCAGCATCCCTTAGTTCTGCCATCTTACATCCAACATCGTTAATCAACACACAATATAAGGTCTACAATTTAATGACTTAGACGGTATTCGACAAGCCAGTATTGACCTAGATGACAACCAATTCACGTGATACTGCCAATTAGTTTTGACGGGATACTTTTTATTATGACGCCATCATTTGTTGAAATATAAAGATTGTCTATGTCTGTCATTGCTACTCAACCAAACCAGTCAATTCAGCTACTGACCAAAATGCCGTCAATAGCAACGCTTTACCGTCGTTCCATTACCCCTAAAAAGCACATTGCCAAAAATGCCAGTGAGGTTCCCTCACAATCGATTGAGATTCACCGAATAGCGCTTAATAGAAAGAAAGTGGAAGCCTATGCTGAGGTCTGTGGTTTTAATTTCAATAAGCACAACATCCCACTTACCTATCCACATATACTGGCCTTTACGCTTCAACTCGAACTAATGACTCGAAAAGCCTTCCCTATACCAATCCTGGGTCTGGTTCACCTTAGAAACACCATCACACGATTGAAGGCGATATCTATAGAGGCAGAACTCTCTATCTCGGTCTCTTTAGCCGAAGCGAGACAAACTGATAAAGGCATAGAAGTAGACTTTCGATCTGAAGTTTCCAACGAAGGAGAACTTCTTTGGCACTCAGTAAGTACCTATCTGTACCGTCAAAAACAAACCTCTCCCCAAACAGACGTTAAAAAGAAGCACGCTCCTTTCAAAAAGTTCAGATATTCCGAATTCTGGAACCTCAAGGAAAATACCGGCCGTCGTTATGCCAAAGTCTCAGGGGATGCGAATCCGATCCATATTCATAAATGGGCTGCTCAATGCTTTGGTTTCAAACAAGCCGTTGTCCATGGCATGTGGACTAAAGCCAGAACCATTGGTGCCATCCTACCTTTGATTAAATCGGACAAAGTCACGGTATCCGTAGAATTTAAACAACCCGTATTTCTGCCAAGTAAAACCATCCTCCACTATGAAGAAGGAAAATCAGGAATTAATCTGGAAGTAAGAAATGAAGCGAACAACAAACTGCATATGAAAGGATCAATTCAGGAAATGAAATAGGCGTATTAAGCGCTTTTTACTGACGGCGGACTCTGTTCGATGTTACAGAGTACCGCTTCATATAAGACCCGATCCCTTTCTGAGAAACAGCAGAAAACGACTTGCTCAAGGTCTGATTGATGGGTTAGTAGAAAGTCAGAAACGGTGCTTATTGCAATCTTACAGGCCTCTTCTAGCGGGTAACCAAAAATACCGGTACTGATTGCAGGGAAGGCAATGCTTTTCATCTTATAGCTGGAAGCCAGTTTTAAGCATTGTTGATAACAGGAAGCTAACAAGGCAGATTCATCTTGGAGGCCACCCTGCCATCTTGGTCCAACAGTGTGAATGACATACGTTGCGGCTAACTTATATCCTTGGGTGATCTTGGCCTGACCTACATTACAACCATTCAACGCACGGCATTCATATAACAAACCTGGCCCTGCGGCTTTATGAATCGCACCATCAACACCACCACCGCCTAACAGTGATTTATTCGCCGCATTAACGATGGCATCTACATTCAGCTCAGTGATAACGCCTTGTTGGATCTGTAATTCAGTCATGACTTCACCCGAAACAACATACTTTTAAGATTATATACGCATATAGTTTTAGTTAGTACACTTTTTAACCAGACTATTCACTGGGTCACAAATTTCAGGCCTTCAAAATAAAGGTAATTTTGCAAAAGCGGTTAACCACAGAATCACACGAAGTAATCATGATTGATCTTTCGTAGACCTTTACATAAAGTGCTCCTTTTACGGTCCAGATTAACAAGCGAAGTAACAGGAAGTTCAATGAGACTTGGGATAGACTTAGGCGGAACAAAAATCGAATGCGTGGTTATTTCAGATGACAACGAGATCATCTTCCGTGAGCGAACCCCTACCCCAAAGGGCAATTACCAAGAAACCCTAAATTCAATTGCGTCTCTGGTTAATAAGACAGCATCCTTCCTACCTTCAGATACGCCGCTTGGCATTGGCATACCGGGCACCTTGTCATCAGATACGGGCACCATTAAAAATGCAAATTCCACCTGTCTGATCGGTAGAGCCCTCGATAAAGATCTATCAGAAAAATTGGACCGTAAGGTAACACTGGCCAATGATGCTAACTGCTTCATCTGGTCTGAGTTTTGTGATGGTGCCGCCAAAGGTACAACGAACGCCTTTGGCGTCATTATTGGTACCGGAGTGGGTGGTGGTCTGGTAATGAATAAGGGGCTTGTGAATGGCCTTAACGGCATTGCTGGCGAATGGGGGCACAACCCACTTCCACATTTCACCCACGAAAACAGACATTGTTACTGTGGCAAGTCAGATTGTATTGAGACCTACCTTTCTGGTCCGGGTTTTGAAAAGCGTTTTCATGAACAACAAATCAGTTCAGGAGATCTATCTCAAGCCAAATCTGCAAAGGAAATTGTTGAACTGGCGCGTTTTGGTAATAGCTCAGCTAAAACTCATCTGGATGATTATGCAAGAAGGTTAGCTGCCAGTCTGACCGGTGTCATCAATGTTGTGGACCCGGACATCATTGTGTTGGGCGGAGGTATGTCTAACGTCGATGAGTTGTACGAACTCGTTCCCAAATACCTCAAAGAGTATGTATTTTCAGATACCATTCACACGCCGATTGTTAAAGCAAAACACGGTGACTCAAGTGGTGTTCGTGGCGCAGCATGGTTATAAAGTTGCCACAAAATACATACCGGATTAGCCTTTCTTAAGCACCAGCAAACGGTTATTCGCTGGCATTTCATGATCCGCTTCCAGCCCCATACCTACTTTATGAAAGGCCTCAGCCAAGGACTCAAACGATCTTAAACCGCTCTGAGGACTTTGCTCTCTTAACCAGCTATCAAACTCAAGATTTGATGCGGTCGTTTCCCTATCATTGAAAATAAAGGGACCATAAATACAGCATCGACCACCCTGCCTTAGAACCGACCCCATCAATTCAACAAACGCCAAACAAGCGTCCCAACTCATAATGTGTAAGCTGTTGGCAGTAAAAGCGAGATCATACTCTGGCTGCTCACTGATAGTGTCTACGTTGAGCTGGTCCAGCACATTCAATGTCATTACCTGAGGCATGCTGATTTGGGACAGCTGATTCAGATTTATCTGTAGCGCATCCCTGTTCTCTGATAATTCAGTACACTGCCAATGAAGGTTGGACTGCCGGGAAGTGAAGTACAGTGCATGTTGGCCAGAGCCAGACGCCACCTCCAACACTCGCATACCTTCGGTAAGATAATTCGAAAACACCTGCCAGATCGCTTGTTTATTGCGATCTGCTGCAGGTGCATAGTTCAAATAGGTAGTTTGATCATTGATAGCGATAGGTATCACCAACAGGTTTCATACGGAATGGAGAGAAGAATAAATGAACCTTTTCCGTTGGGCTATATACATCCAGTGAATTAGCATCCGAAGCATTAACTAAAGGACGCTCTTTCTTGGCGCCTACGATCATGCTGTTTCTTGCACTGTTTGATTTTTTATTGATCATCTCAAGACTATCAAACAACGCCACATCCACTTTTTCAGAACGAACAACAAAATCCAAAGACAGTTCTTTGCCGTCATCGAATTTGGCTTTGGCCGTGATTACACGTTCAAGCACGTTCTCATTCCACTGGCTTTTCTGTTGACTATCAAACGAGGTCGAAGACAAACCGTTCTCTTTACCAACTAAAGCGAACAACCAATCAAAGTTCTGCTGAATCACCTGATCAAAAGCCTGTTCTGTATGCAAACGATGCATGGCATCTTCATAGCGTTTTTCAGAAGTAGGTGTCCAAACCAAAGGTTTCTCTACTTTCGTATAGGTTTTATTTTTAAGGAAACCGTCTTCCTGATGTGCGTATTTAATGGCATTTTCAAGCTTTTTCGGAAGCTCAGACGCCATACGTTCGGCTTCTGCATCAAAATACGCCTGAGCTGCTTTCAAGTAAGCCTGGTTTGCATCATACACTTGCTGATCATAATTGGCGTTTGCCATTGCCGCTCTCGGGTTCTCATAGGCATCAGGCCCAAAGGCAGGACGACCCGTAATAAGCGCGTACTGCTCCATGGTTTTATCCCAGTTTGAAGCATCAGGCGTCAGTTTGGTCTGTGTTAGATTTTTTCGGGTCGGAGCGGGTAACGATGGAACATCATCAACAATACAAAGATCTATCACCATCTGAGACTTATCAGTCTGCCCTGCTCTCAATAAACCCCGCTTCATGACGTAAGCAGGCTGCCCGTCTAGAGGCGCAAAGGTATAAGAGAAGTTTCCATACTTCGAACTAAAGTAGTATGTCCCGGTCGGGATGTTCTCAGCATTGGTATAGACTGCTGACGGTTTCAGAGATCTTGGATTATTAAAATCTCCGCAGACAATGCCCTGAATATAAATGTCTTTTTCACGATCCAGATAATTGTCAGGGTAACCTTCAACACCATAACTAACGCTTGATACCACTAGGGATGAAGCCAGAGCACCCACCTTGAAAGCAATTTGAGCAATTGAGGTGGATGGATGAAATAATTTAGACGTAAACGATTTTGAGGTAAATGTCGCCATAGGAGCCTCCCTGTTCCATAAATGTTATTGTTTTAACAGCTAATATAAGCACAGAAAAGAACAAGGCGCTCCGATTTTAGATTAACTTTCAGTTGTTTCTTCCGGCTCGGATTCAGTAACGATCAAATCCAGCTTACCATTCTCAATTTCGGGGACGGTTTCATTTGGTTCTGGCAGTGTCTTCGACACTTTTACCGACAGCTCCTTGAACTTAGACACTTTAGGATACAGCCCCTGCTGACCAGCCATGGCAGTAACTGCACCATTGTAGGCGTTGGTCGCTGTCTTCAGTCCATTACCCACTTTATTCAGGCGTTCAGCCATTACGCACAATTGATTAAACACATCAGCGGCTTGATCTGCAATCTGGCGCGCCTGCTCAGTGCTGCGTTCCATGACCCATAAGTTAGCCACCGTACGTACAATTGGCAGTAATGTGGTTGGCGTAACCAAAACTACGTTCCGTTCAAATCCATAATTAAACAGCGTTCGATCGTGTTCTACAGCGGCCAGGAAGGCGGGTTCAATCGGCATAAACATCAAAACAAAATCAGGTGAATTCATGCCTATAAGATTGGTGTAATCTTTACCTGACAGACCATCAATATGGTTTCGGATAGAAGCCACGTGGGCATCCAATTGTTGCTTCCTGGATAGCTCGTCCTCGGCTTCCACCGACGCTACATAAGCAACCAAGGAAACCTTACTGTCGATGATAACGGACTTACCGCCCGGCAATTTGACAATCAAGTCGGGACGTTTGTTCTTGCCCTCTTCGTCTTTGAAATTCGCCTCACGCTCAAATTCTTGCCCTTTGCTCAGGCCAGAACTTTCAAGAATCATCTCTGCCTGAAGCTCACCCCAGGAACCTTGCTGCTTGTTATCGCCTTTTAGGGCTTTGGTCAGGTTACTGGCTTCATCAGTGATCTGCTTATTTAGCTGCTTAAGATGTTCCAGTTCCTGAGATAAACTCGCTTTGGCTTTGGTATCTTCAGTGTGAATGGCTTCAACGCGCGCTTTGAATTCAGTCATTTGCTCTTTAAACGGCGTCAGCATAGCGTCTATGGACTGCTTACTGGTTTCAGTAAAGCTCTTACCCTTTTCTTCAAAAATCTTGTTCGCCAGGTTTTCGAAGTCTTTGGCCAGTTGCGCCCGGTTTTGCTCAAGCAGCTCAAGTTGCTCTTTATGCTTATTATCACGCTCATCCAGCGAGGTTTTAAGCTCGGCGTACTCAGACTGTAATTGATTCAACTTTTGCTGATCTTTCTTAAGCGCGTCTACCTGAACGGAAAGTTCATTGGCCTTGGTCTGATATTTCGAAGACTCTGCCCTTACATCGGCTACTTGTTCAGACAGACTTTGAGCACGTTCTTTCTCTTTTTCCAATTCTGTCTGTTGGGCTGTCTCACGATGCACGGCTTGCTCTTTCGATTGAGCTAACGCCGTTTGTTCTGCTTCAAGCTGAGTCGATAAACGACTGACCGTTTGCTCAACCGCATGTTTCGCCGAGGTCAATTCAGACAAGTTTTGAAGTTGTTCATCTATCTTTTGCTGATTCTGGAAGTTCTGATTCTCAACATCCGCCAAACGTTGGGCAGAATTTGTTAACTCTGTCTGCAAGCGAGTATTTTCAATGGTTTGAGCTTCACTTTCCTTACGAACTTTGGCTGAGGCAAATAGAAAACTGGCGACTGACGCGATGACTGCAGCCAACAATCCGAATAAGGCAATAATCAACGATTGATCCATGCTTGTTTTATCTCTCGAAATGACAAAGCCGCTAAGGTAACACGCCAAACACGACTCATAAAGACACAACACTGTTCTCGGAAAAAATTTACGGGATCTCATTTTCAGGCATAACGAACCCCAACTACCCGTTTGGGTAGTTCTCCACTCATTCCTCTTACTTAATGATGATCCTAGGTTTTCAAAAGACCCAACAATAAAAATAAAAAGGACAATTCGATGACTCTCTGTAAAGCTTTGCTGCTTGGAAGCACGGTTGCGCTGGCCTCTGGCTGCGTAGATAAACAAACCATTACTCATGTGGGTGATGCAGAAAACATTCTATTCACTGACAGTGGACGCCTGATCGTCAGCGGTGGTGACAACATCTATGAAGTGACCTCTTCAAACGGTTCCTATAAAACCGAAGCGCTATTTCTTGATGGACGCGGAAATGAGCGTAAATGTAATTTCACGGGTATCGTTCAAAAAGATAACTGGCTAATCAGTTCCTGTGTTGAAACCAAGTGGTTGATCTTCACCAACAATCACCTGGTCGCAGCAAACCTGAAAGAGGCGCCGCTCAGATTTAACCAGATCTCTGCAAATTCAAACGATCCGTATGACGCTCTGTTCCTGCCAAATGGTTTGGCCTTAGCACCTAATCAAGACCTTCTAGTGGCGGACTACAACCTGTTTGCTACCGCTGGCGTTGCAAGAATCAGCCTGGACTTCACTGGAAACCAGCCACAAATTATCGACATTGAGAAAAACTACGTCGGTGTTAATCACGGCATCTCAACCCCGAATGGTGTTCGTGTGGATGGAAACCATTTGTTCGTTTCCGATGGTAATGCCGTTAAGCGCTATGAGTTTGATGAGAATGGTGGCGTACCAACCCATGTGGAGAAAAATGGTCTGACCGAAGCCAACGAAACCCTTGTATGGAAAGGTGGTCTGGCGACCATCGTAGACGACATCATGCCTTACTGCGGTGGCGTTGCTATTACCAGTTATCTGGGTGGAAAACTGATCTTCGTCAGACAGGAAACGGATGATCAAGGAAACGAGCGTTTCGTTGAATTAGCTAACACAGGTCCTTTGGCCTTCAATTCACCAAGCTCTATGGCTGTTGGCCAAGCGCCTATGTTCAGCGGTTATCAACTCATGGTGACAGAGAAAGGACTGCTTCAGGAAACCGGTTCTAATTTTGGTAACCGTCTATCTGCGATGAACATGCCGTTCGATCTGAACAGTTCGAATGCCTGCAGTATTGTTGCGTCACTGGACTAACCCTTCTAATTACCCACGATTTCTATCCAAACTTAAGATATCCAAACTTAAGATATCCAAACTTAAGATATCCAAACTTAAGACGTCCACGCAGGACGTCTTAAGCTTCTATCTGCACAAATTAATTGACATCTAAAGTAATCCGTTTAAGAGTTTACACAGTAAAGAATTGGCTGATCTCAGAATAACTCTAAAGGAAACGGTATGAGCAATGAAAACTACGATCTGATCGTCTTTGGTGCGACCAGCTTTGTGGGAGAAATCCTGACAAATTATCTGAACGACACGTTTAACGGTGAGCAACAGGAAAAGCTCAACTGGGCCATAGCAGGCCGATCTCAGTCAAAACTTGAGAAAGTGAAAGCAAGCCTGGGCCAAAAGGCCACTTCTCTAGACATTCTTATCGCTGATGCATCAGATGAGACTCAACTCACTGCACTTTGCCAACAGACACGTGCGGTTGTTTCGACGGTAGGTCCTTACGCTTTATACGGTGAACCCCTGGTTAAAGTCTGTGTCGAGACGGGCACTGATTATTGTGACCTGACAGGCGAAGTACAGTGGATCAATCGTATGATTCGCAAGTACCACACCAAAGCTATTGAGACAGGTGCACGTATCGTTCACTGCTGTGGTTTCGATTCTATACCTTCTGACCTGGGTGTTTACTTCCTGCAGCAACAAGCACAAGAAACACTGGGTGCGAACTGCAACAACATCAAGATGCGAGTAAAAGCCGCTAAGGGTGGTGCTTCAGGCGGTACGGTAGCGAGTATGGTCAACATCACCAAAGAAGCAGCCAGTGATGCCAAACTTCGTAAAGAATTAGCTAACCCGTATTCTATTTGTCCAGAAGGCCATCCATTTAAAGCGCGCCAACACAACGTCAATTCCGCAGAGTTCGATAAAGACTTTAATAAATGGTCGGCCCCTTTCGTGATGGCTGCCATTAACACGCGCATTGTTCATCGTTCGAATGCCTTGCTTAATGCAGGCTATGGTGATGACTTCAAATACGACGAAGCCATGCTGGTTGGCAATGGCTTTAAAGGGCGTATGGTTGCGAATGCCATTGTGATTGGTTTGGCAGGTTTCCTGGTTGGCGCAGCGATCAAACCAACGCGCTGGGCGCTTGAGCGTTTTGTCTTACCAAAACCGGGCGAAGGTCCAACACCTAAAGAGCAAGTTAACGGCTATTTCGATCTACGCTTTAAAGGCACCACACCAGATGGAAAGAGCATTAACACCAAGGTCACAGGTCAAGGGGATCCAGGTTATGGTTCCACCTCCAAGATGCTTGGTCAAGCAGCAGCCTGCTTGGCATTGGATATCAAGAAGGAAGATCAGCCGGGCGGTTTCTGGACGCCATCAACCATCATGGGTGATAAATTACTTAAGCGTCTTCAGGAAAAATCAGATATGACGTTTGAAGTGCTAGAGAAATAAGAAAACGAAGGAAGAGCTAACCTTGGGTTAGCTCTCTTTTACGTTTGTAGCGGTCACTAAAAGCTCTGTCGGTGCTTGAATGTTAGCTGTTTCTTTTGCCCTTCTCGCCTTTTCGGCATCAATTCGTTTTTGTCTTTCCAAAATGGCCTGACGCTGTTTAGGCACTTCAGTTTTTAACCAACGAACCAAGTCCATCCACATACCACGAATTTCTTTCTTGGAAGGCATAATACCGGCTGATGCCAGTTCAACCGTCACTACAGGCAGTAGTAGTGAATGCGCACCGTAGTTCCCCAAGCTTCCTGGGTAGGTACCAAGACGTCTTAACTCAAGCTGCCCCAACTTCACTGGAGGCTGTCGTGGGCCATCGAAATCCACCAATCGATGCGGCGCATGAACGGCAATGATTACTTCAGGTTGGAACGCCTGAATCTGCTTCATAAACCAGATGGTTTCAGGTTCACTTGCCGCAACAGGGCCTGGATAACGTCGAGGGTTTTTATAGGTTTTGGTCACCCAATATTTCTGGGCAAGGTCACCCCAATCAAACGTCGGAAAGTTTCGATTAAGATCGACACCATTAGCATTTTGACGGGTAGCTTTTGGCTTCTTCAACAAACCATCAGGATTTAATAGTGGAACCATTTGCCAATGAAACACACCCGAGTGGTATTTATTTAACGTTTCCATCCAACGAAACATCAAAGAAACCGAGGAATATTCATCGCCATGAATCCCACCCATTACAAGTACTCGGCCTAACGGCTCAACTCCTTCAAGCGGAGGAAACTCTTTAATCGCTAAAGGTCGATCCTGAACAGACAAACCTTCTGTTGCCTGCATTTTCATTCGGATACACTGCTTTGTATTTACACTGCCTAACGTGTTGCCAACCTCTTTACACAGTTTATCTACCGGTGAAACGTCAATGGACTGTTTCTTGGTTGAAGACAACAATTGGGTAGACGATAAAGCCTGGGATGATGGGGCTTGCTTCAACGCAGGAATGACTTTAGTCGTTTCCGCAGAAACCTGACTCGACATGATTGAAGTCAAGACAAAGCAACACGCAGACAACAAGTTTAAGACGTAGGACGAAGAAATCTTTATCATTGGGCTCATACAAATTACAGTTATTACAAATTACAGTTATTACAAATTACAGTTATTACAAATTACAGCTGCTGAAAAATTAGGTTTTTAACCAATCACAGCTACTTACTCTCGCAATTTACTTAGATAACTTAAAAAGTAGATAGTTAATTACCTATGAAAACTGCTCTCATCCCGGATTTTAGGGGAAAGCGTTGGCTTAAAATTGCCTTCAGAACGCTTCACCTGATTGGTTTTGCAGGCGTATTCGCTTCTGCTATTTCAGATAATCCTCAACCAATATTCTGGGCCATCACCATTATTTCAGGGCTTGGTTTACTAATATTAGATGCTCTATCTAATTTTGTATGGTTCGTTCAAATGAGGGCTATAACCATATACCTAAAAGCCGCATTACTCTATGGTTTATATGTAACACCAGATTACGCAATGCTATGGCTTATTCTGATCATAGTGATCTCAGGCGTAATCTCCCACGCCCCATCGTCCCTCAGATACTACTCTGTAGTTCATCGGCGTAAAATCAAATCCCTGAATGACATCAAGGGATAAAAATCAAAACAATTTACACCGCTTTTAGTAAATAAAAGCTGTAACCATAGTGATCACTGTGAGCCTCAAAGAAATCTATTTCTTGCTGGGTGTCACGGATTACTGCATCCATTGCACGATTGCCCTGATCTTTGTATTCATTCATCTTGCTGATCAAAGGATTATAGTAATTGTCCCACCAGGCTTGAGACGGCAAACGTTGCACATCGATGACTTCGAAGCCGGAAGCTGTCGCACGCGCTTTATTCACTACTTCCGTAGCAATAGCAGGGTAAGCATTCTGCCAGTATTCTTTAACATCCGCGGGCATCGGTTCTGAGAAATAACTCAACTCGGAAATCACAGCAATGCCACCATCAGACATAAACGGTCGCCACGCTTTTAAAGCGCCTTCAAAGGTCAGGTTATACGCTGCGCCTTCGGACCAGAGCAAATCTATTGAACCTTCCGACCAACCCAAAGCCCCCATATCGCATTCAATTGGATCGATCAAAGATTCAAGACCCCGCTCTTTTGCAGACACCATCATCTGATCAAGAAAGTCGCGAGAGAAATCTACTGCTTTAATTTGAGCCTGAAACAACTCGGCCAGCATCAAAGCGCCAATGCCCGATCCACAACCAATATCTGCTATACGAGGATTTTCTGGAAGTAAACGCTTTACTGAGGACAACATCTGTTTTGAGAAATCGATGTCACCAGGTCCTTGGCGATCCAAGCCACCATGAAGTTCGATCAGGCCCTTAATGTATTGCTCTTCGGAGATTTGAGTTTCGTTAGATGTCATTTCGTTGCTCTTGATTGTGTCTAATTGAATGATTTTTCACTGAAGTTTTATTCGATTGGCAACGTCTCATCAGCGCCCCACTCGGCCCATGAACCATCGTATAAACTGACATTGTAATAATCCGCCACTATAGCAGCGACCAATACAATACACGCCGTCATACCCGAGCCACATGAAAATGTATAAGACGCATGGGGTTCAAAGCCCTTACCCTTAAAAAGAGCCTTCAAATCTTCATCCGTCTTAAAGGTTAATCCGTCCAATACCGACATAAATGGCAAGTTATATGACTTAGGGATATGACCACTTCTCAAACCCGGCCTTGGCTCGGGAACCCGTGCGAAAAAACGATCCGCTGAACGAACATCAACCACCAAAGAAGCTTCAGTCTTAATGTTTTCAAGAACATGGTGACTGAGTTTCACGGCGTCAGGCTCGACTGAAAAGGCTTCAGCTGTCTCTGCGCCTGATGGTTCTATGTATTCGTTGTCTGTCGCGCGCCCTTCTTCCATCCATTTGGGCAAACCACCGTTCAGGATATATACATGATCAAAGCCAAAGGATTTCAGAATCCACCAGGCTCTTGGAGCGGAGTAAATACCCTGATTGTCATACAGCACAATTGTGCTGGTTTTCTTCAATCCCAACCGTTTTGCCAGTGCCGAAATCTGGACTCCGGTTGGAAAAACATGAATCCCCTCACTTTCCGTATCTGACAATTCCGTGTCGATACAAACCTTGATACTGCCCGGAATCGTTAGCAATTCATCATAAACAATGGGTTCTTTACCGACGACATTATCGACACTGACATCCAAGATGAAGAGATCGTTCGACTGAGAATTAACATCCAATTGTTTATCCGACAACTGTTTATCCGACAACTGTTTATCAGACAACCATTGCGCCGAAACCAAAGGAAAGCTCATCCATACTCCTTGATAAAATTATTGCTCGTTGAATGTTTTTAACATCCAAACATCACAACCATTGTGCTCTGTACCAGCTAAAGGGGCATCTAAATGTTCGAAACCCAAAGCTTCATAAAGCTTGATAGCAGAGGTCATGTTTTCCAGTGTATCAAGATAGCAACGATTGAAGCCTTGCGCTTGAGCAAATGAAAGGCATTCTATCGATATCGATCGACCAATGCCTTTTCCTCGAGCAGGAGGAAGAAGAAAAAGTTTTTTAAGCTCACATACACCAGCGTGCTCACCAAAGGGGGCAATGCCACCGCCGCCTACAATCTCGCCATTCATTTTGGCGATAAAATAACGACTTCTTAAGTGATCCTGATAATGTTTGCTCATGTTCAGTACCTCGGTATCTGATGGACCAAAGCCATCACCTATTGCACCAAATTCAGCACCAACCGTTTTAATTATCTGACAGATTGCAGAATCGTCTGCTGAGGTAATGACATCGATGGTGAAATTCAAAACCTTCTCCCTGGAAACTTTTTAGAAAACGCCTCGGAAACGAATTAAGAAAAACCATATAGAAACCAGAGAAATAAAGCGAGGCCAGATCTCCTCTGAATACTAATTAAATACTTAGAGAGATCCGGAGTTAATGAGTACGCGTTGAACACTCAACTTGAGAAATTAAGCAGATTCACCCCATACAGGGAACGGGTCTTCCAACGTTCGCCAATAATCTATCCCTCTAAGCACATCGTCTTCTTTGAGAAGGCAATCATTCAATGCTGCGGTGATTCGATCCTGGTCAAGACCTTGACCAATAAACACCAGCTCCTGACGCATATCCCCGAAAGGTTCGACCCACTGTTTTTCAATGGATTCGAGATAGTCTTTATCCTGTGGCCATTGATCTTTTGGAACGGCCTTCCAGAACATGCCACCAAAACCATATCGAGCAATGCCCCCGGCCTGACTCCATTGACCTGCATATTGAGGTCGTGTCGCTAACCAGAAATAGCCCTTCGATCGAAGTAATTTTCCATACTGCTTAGTGTTATGAAAAAATTCATGGACTTTTTTAGGATCGAACAGCCGACGCGCTACATAGGTAAAACTACCAATGCCATACTCTTCGGTTTCAGGCACATGTTCGTCACGCATTTCTTGTAACCAGCCCGGCGCTTCTTGTGCTTTTTCAAAATCAAACAAACCGGTATTCAATACTTCATCAATATCAACCTGACCGTTCGAAATTGGGATAATTCTAGCCTGAGTATTAAACGCTCTGATAATCCCTTTAAGGCGCTCCACCTCTGATTCATCTGCAAGGTCAGTCTTACTTAGTAAGATCACATCAGCGAACTCAACTTGATCTATTAATAGATCGGCCACACTTCGCTCATCCTCTTCACCGAGAGACTCTTCGGTCTCTTGGAGGAATTTAGCCTCATCATAGTCTTTCAGGAAATTGATCGAATCTACCACCGTTACCATGGTATCGAGGGTTGCAACATTGGACAGAGAGATTCCATCCTCATCAGCGAAAGTAAAGGTTTCAGCCACAGGTAGAGGCTCAGAAATACCAGTAGATTCAATCACCAAGTAATCAAACCGACCTTCTTTCGCCAACTTGGTCACTTCTTCTAGCAGGTCTTCACGCAAGGTACAGCAGATACAACCATTGCTCATTTCAACCAGCTTTTCTTCACTTCGGTTAAGTGATACTTCATTTTGAACAATCGATGAATCAATGTTGATTTCACTCATATCATTCACAATAACAGCGACTTTTTTACCTTGTCGGTTATTAAGAATATGACTGAGTACGGTGGTCTTACCGGCACCAAGAAAGCCGGAAAGTACGGTTACTGGGAGTTTTTGTTCAACAGACATAAGCAATCATCACGTAATGGGGAATTTATAAGGGATTACAATAATTGCTATGTTATAACATAATAATCTGAGACAACTAAGAAGATTTGAACCAATAACCAATGAAACACCTAAACAATCAAGGTTATTTAACTGGTAATACCCTAATAGCGCACGGTCTGACAGACACTAATCTGAAAGATAATAAGCAACCGTTGAAACCACACGTACTTTCTTAATGTGCGGATTGTTTTTGTCACGAGCGTTTATGCTGAACTGACCCTGTGATGCTGATTTAATCTTCCCTAAGGTACTTTTGGAATCCGAAGCAAACTTCTCAGCCACTTCACGGGCTTTACGTGTCGCTTCTTCAATCATATCCGGCTTCACTTCGTTCAATCTTGTGAAGATATACTCGGTTTGAGTTTGATAATCGTTGCCTGTAATCACAATGCCTTGTTTACCCAGCTCAGACATTCTGCTCATTACTTGACGAACAGTTTCAATATTTTTGGAATAAACCGTCACGGTTTGAGATGCAGTAAAACGAAACTGCGCTGCAGGTTGGTTCCCGTATCGTTGAGCGGACTTATCATTAATGGCGGGAGAAGAATAAGAAATCTCTGAAGGATCGATACCCGCCGTTTCAAGAAAGGTTTTAATCTTTTCGCTACTGCCGTCTATAGATTTGTAGATCGCCTCAAGATTGTTGCTTGCTGCACTGAACTGAATCGGCCAGATCACGATATCGGCCTTGTACTCGCGTTCAGATAAGCCCTTCACAGTGACCGCACGCTCGTATTCCTTATAACGAATAGCTGCATCACCCAGCAAAAATCCAAGAGATGAAAGGCCCAACAACAGACATAAGCCAAGAATGATTGAACTGCTTTTATTTGAATCTGTCATAATTTACTCCATTAAATTGATGCGTTAACTCTTTTGATTCGACCAATGTCTTTGATTTAAGACGTGTCTGCCAAGTACAACGGCCAGTATCCCACCTAAGATTAGCAGCGCTGACAGGGCCAATCGAAGAGAAAATACTTCATCCGCAAATACCACACCGCCAATAGCCGCAATCACGGGAACGAATAACTGAACCACTGCAGCCTGAGTACCTGATAATCCTTTCAGCGCCATATACCAAATGGCATAGCCTAAGCCTGAAGCCAGCGCCCCCGATAGAATCGCCAACAGAATACCTTTATCGGAAAGCTCAGCCTGCTGAAAGGTAACAAGCGTCAAAACAAAAACAAACGGCAAGGTTCGATAGAAATTATAGGCCGTATCGTTAATAGGGCTCGTCGAGCCTTTACCCGCCAAGGTGTATATACCCCAGTCGATTCCGGCCACAGCCATCAGAGTAAATCCTTCCAGGGAGGGAGCACCCAAGCCAACAAGCCCTGAAAACGCCAGTAATACGCCAAACCATTCCAGTGCATGCAGCCTATTACCTTTATACAACCCAATGGCAATCATGGTCATTTGCACGAAGCCAAACAGAATCAAAGCGCCCGTCCCGGTTTCCAAAGAGACATAGGCAAATGAGAAGGCAACGGCGTAAATAAACAACATTAAGGAGGCCGACCAACTCCCTTTTGATGAAGAACTATCGACTCCTGAAGTTAACTTGAGAAGAACGGCCAGGAAAATAATTCCGGCAAGTAATCGTATCGAGGTAAAACTGGCAGCATCGATAGTCTCTTCCCCTAAAGCGATTCTGCAAAGCACAGAATTCCCTGCGAAGGCCAAGAGGGAGACCAGAGTATAAAAAAGTATTCGCATTCAGTTTTTCCTGCAAGCTAGAGCTGGTGTGCCCTTCCCGCCTTTCAATAAAGTTGCTGGCTTAGATCGTTTAGTTAAGAGTCTATCTTATTTGTCGAACTTGTCAGTCTTTCCCAAAGCGCATTGGCTACTGTGCCGATAGCCCCCTCTCTACGCCTAATCACTTGTAACTGGTAGCGCCGCACAGGGTAACTTTCCAAATTCAACGGGACCAACACGCCCTTCTCTAACTCTTCAGTAATCATATGCTCTGGAATGCCACCCCAGCCCATTCCGGCAACAATGATTTCTTTTTTGGCTGCAAAATCAGAGACTGTCCAACGCAAACCATCGGGCACCACATCACGGGTTTGTTCATAATGCCCTTGTCCTGTGCTCGACACTACAACCTGAACGTAAGAGCGTAATTCAGCATTGCTCAATCGTTTGCCACTATGGGATAAACCATAATCCGGATGAGCGACAGGAATAATATTAACCGTGGTGTATGGCACTGCGAAAATGGCCTCAGCAGACAACCCGTCGGAGGTTGCAATGATTAAGTCAGCATCACCTTCCATCAATCGTTCAGCACTGCCACCCATGGCATCTGAAACTAATCGAATATCCGTGGCAGGATAAAGCTGTTTAAGCTCTCCAATAACGGTTAACAGATTATTCAAGGGGCAGGTGGCTGACACTGAAATTCGTATCTCTGCTTCCTGACTGGTAGACAGCTTACTCGCCAGCTCTTTGAGTGATTGCATCTGATCCAGAACCACACGAGCTTGTCGGTAAAATGCCTGGCCTTTCGGCGTCAAGGTAGGTCGATAACTTTCTCTCGACAACAAATGAAGCCCTGTTTCCTCTTCAAGTGATTTAATCGCCTGACTCAACGCAGGCTGAGACTTGTAAAGAACCTCAGACGCTTTACGGAAACTGCCTTGAGTGACGATGGCATCCAGGGCGCGTAGCTGCTCAACCTTCATGTATTACCCAATATTAACGAACAAAGATGATTCAAATATATTATCACTTATATAATTACTTAATATTATTTTCTTTTCATGAGGCATTTTAATCTCCTACTTCCTCTAGCACATAGCTTGAAACCTAAGGAGATTGAATCCATGAAACTTTATTTTAAACCCGGCGCCTGTTCACTGGCTTCCCACATTGTTTTGAGAGAACTGGGAACGGATTTCACATTGGAATCTGTCGATACCCAAAAGCAACGCACCGAATCTGGCATCAACTTCCAGAGCATCAATTCGAAAGGTTATGTGCCGGTTTTAGATACTGGAGAGACCCTACTGACAGAAGGTGCAGTAATACTTCAGTACCTGGCTGAATCAACCGAACTGATTCCAGAAGCAGGCAGCCCTGAAAGATTCCGAACACAGGAATATTTGAACTTCATTGCTTCAGAGCTGCATAAGGCCTTTAGCCCGTTCTTTAACGACACCGCACCGGATGTTCAACGAAATCAGGCTCGTCAGGCCATCCGTCGCCACTTTGATTATCTTGATGCTCAGCTCAATGACGGACGAGACTTTCTGGTCGACAACACCTTTACCATTGCAGACGCCTATCTTTTCGTTGTGTGCAGTTGGGCTAGCGTTCCCGGTATCGATCTTAAAGAATGGCCATTTTTAAGTGCGTTATGGGATCGGGTCTATTCCAGAAAAAGTGTCAAAGACGCGATGAAAGCCGAAGGGTTACTAGAATGAACGACGCAATGAGTGAAGCTGAACCTTATCACGCAATTCTAACACTGCTCGAGAGTTATTTTGATGGGTTGTATCACTCGGACAGTGCATTGCTGTGCACTGTGTTTCACCCCAATTTACAGTACGTTAATACCGTACCTGACGACTATCGAGTCCTCACATGGGCTGAATACAAGGCTGTTTTGGATCAACGGGCAGCCCCTGCAAGTAAAGGTGAACGTAGGAATGAACGCATCATCTCCATCGAAACTGGAGATCGCAATCTGGCCTTCGTGAGGGTTGAAATGACCATGATGGGTCGACTCTATACGGATTTCCTGACCCTCATCCTCTATCAGGGGCAATGGCTCATCATTTCAAAAGTTTTCAACTACAAACCAGACGACAACCACATCACCAATAAAGGAAGCTAAAAATGCCATACGTCAACATTAAGATTACCCACGAAGGCGGTCCAGAAGGCACAGGCCCTTCACCTGAACAAAAAGCGGAGCTTATTGCAGGTGTCACCGAGCTTCTTACCCGCGTCTTAAATAAAGACCCATCTTCAACAATGATCGTTATTGATGAAGTGGCGCTGAATGATTGGGGCATAGGTGGTCTTCCCGTCCCTGAATACCGGGCTCAAAAAGCTTCAAGGGGATAGCGCACAATCATTGGTTTCATAACATGCTCATACGTGGGCATGTTGTTGAGATGATTCTTTGAGATAATCCCCGCTTGACGGCAATACAGTTAAGCAGGAACTATCAACAATCTAGACGTTCACCTTATATTTAAGATCTCGCACTTCATCACCCGTCATACCACGAAATCCCCATTGATAAGGCTCTTGCTCCTTAATAGTAATCTCAATGTCCACAGGTGAGATTGAAAGCTGAGTTTCTATTTCCTGAAACAACGCTTTGATCAGATTCTTTTGTGTTTCAATCTGACGGCCTTTCATCATATTAATCTCGATGACGGTATAAGCCTCAGATCGGCCACCGGGAAAATAAAAATCGTCTCTCTCCATCGGCATAAAGCGATGCGCTCGCTTATCCTCCGGCATACCAAGCACCGTCGTCATACAGCCATGTATCACATCCGACAATTTCGATTTGATTGGATTGAGATGCTCTTTGATTCCATAAATAACGATCATTTTGCTTCCTTACTGCTGATCAATGTCTGCTCTTTCCCAGGCAGAAAAACCGATAAATGTTCGATCAAATAACGACTCAAGAGGACGATTTGGGTTGATGAAACTCAATAACATTTCGATCAGGGTCTCGAATAAAGAAGAACTTCGCTCCTTCGAACTCAACTTCCCCAGTAATATTGATTCCCAGCTTTTTGACTTGAGCCATGGCAGAGTCGTAATCCGTTATCTCCAAAGCAACATGCGTAATACCCGTATGCTTATCAGCAACATCCATTAGAATATTGTCTTTACACTCACCATCGCCATTAAGGATAAAGTTAATATTGATGCCCGAGGGATGCTCCATAATGGCCACAGGCTCTGGCCCAAGTGGCCCTGCGATAAAATCAAAGCCCAGCTTTTCATAAAATGCTCTTGAGGTCTCCAGATGGGTAATGCGAATACCTAGATGATTTATTCTGGTTATTTCCTTCACTACTCATGCTCTCCTTTTCATGTACCGTTCAAATCTATAATGACGTTCAATATTTTAGCTTAGTGCGCTACCACTTCCTTAGGTAATTTCTCCCAGGCATAACCATCTTTCGTCGGGTTTTGACGCTTATAAGTTAAGCCCCAGGTTTCACCCGTTTCAGTGTTCAGCAAAATGGTCTTCTTACGAATAATCATCTGCTCTTTTGTCCACGAGCTGTAACCCACTTCCTGAACCACATATTTCTGAGTTGAGCAGCCAACAAGCAAAACAGTTAAAGCAATGGTGCAAATTCCTTTGAGTTTTTTCATTCATAAATCCTTTTAATCAAAGCTAATCTTATAGAGCGATACCATAACTGAATTTAGCCACGGTTTTAAACGAAGATTTACATGAGGGAAAGAACAATAAAGACGGATTGAGATAGAGAAGGAAAAACAGAAGGCGACTGAGACGAAAACTCTGAAAAATAGGCAAAAAAAAGCAAGCCATCAGGCTTGCTCTTTAGAAAACTTCGCTAGTTATGAAACAACTACGATATTCTCAGCTTGAGGTCCTTTCTGACCTTGAGTCACAGTGAACTCAACTTCTTGGCCTTCAGCCAATGTTTTGAAACCTGAGCTTACAATTGCGCTGAAGTGTGCAAACACATCAGGGCCAGAAGATTGTTCGATGAAACCAAAACCTT
>Ga0255776_10001223_pt1 | contig 29149 bp, 18 predicted proteins | sample 071ome_19_FD_179974 | JGI IMG/M metagenome (GOLD analysis project Ga0255776, IMG submission 179974) | Coastal salt marsh microbial communities from the Groves Creek Marsh, Skidaway Island, Georgia - 071413AT metaG (version 2) | ecosystem: Environmental > Aquatic > Marine > Intertidal zone >... | reverse complement strand
GGGGATTTCCTGAGCAATCGATTGAATGGAGGTGCCGATGGTTCTCAATGTGTCGAGGTCATCTCCAAATACCTTGATGGCAACCTTGGCTGAAATGCCACTCAGCATGTGGCCGACCCTGTCTGCCAGGGGGCCGCTCAAAGCACTGAAAGTACCAGGGATGGACCTCATGGTCTCGCGGATTTCAGCGAGAATCTCAGCTCGCGACCGATCACTTGCTTCGAAATCAATATCAAATTCCACAGTGGACACCGGAACCACATGATCGCCTCGCTCTGCTCGCCCTTGTCGTCGGCCCACTTTTCGCACCTCCGGAATTTGCAGCAGCAAGCGATCGGCGATCGCAGCGATTTCAGCGGTTTGGGCCAGTGATGTTCCAGGTGCTGTGGTGAGTGCCACCAAGGCGGTTTCCTCCTCAAAGGCGGGTAAAAAGTCCTTTCCCATCAAGGGAATAATCGATGCGGCAGCGGCTACCAAAGCCCCAGCGATTCCGAAGATGGCATAAGGATAATCCAGGGCCAGTTTGAGCCATGTCTTACGGAAAAGCCATTTCAGGCCCCGAACCAAACGCCCATCTTGATTTTGGACTTTCCTTTTGGGCTCGAGCAGAAAGGAGCAAAGCACTGGAATGACCGTAAGGGAGATGAAGAAAGACGCAGCCATGCTGACCATGGTGGCAATGGCAATGGGCGCAAAGAGTCTGCCTTCAACCCCGGATAATCCCAGCAAAGGGAAAAAGACCAGAATAATAAAAAGGGTCGCATAGAGAATGGAATGTCGGATTTCGGCGGATGCCGAAGCGATGACGTTTAAATAAGGTGCGGGCTGCGAAGAGAGGGCATTTTCTCTCAAACGACGGTACACATTCTCCACGTCAACGATGGCATCATCCACCACGATACCAATGGCAACAGCCAGTCCACCCAGAGTCATTGAATTGACGCTGAGTCCCCAGAGATGGAACAAGAGTAATGTGCAGGCGAAGGATAATGGAATCGCCATCAAGGTAATAAAGGTCGTCCTCAGATTGAGTAGAAAAAGAAACAGGACAATGGAAACCATGATGCCTCCATCCAGAATGGCCTCTTTCAGATTGCCGACGGCATTTTCGATAAAATCGGATTGTCGGAATAACGGCTCGAGACGAATGTTGTCGGGTAAGTTTGCCTGAAGTTCGTCGATGGCGCTCTCGACCCGGCGGGTGAGGTCTATGGTGTCAAATCCCGGAGCCTTGGTCACACTCATGATGACACCCCGTATGCCATTGACAGCTGCATCACCCCGCATGGGCTCCACATCCCAGACAACATCGGCAACATCCTCAATCAAAACCGATCGATCTTCCACGTGTTTGACGACGGTCTTACCAATCGCGTTCAAATCGGTTGTCATGGCCAGATGACGGACCATGATTTCCTGGGGACGACTGGTCAGAAAGCCTCCGGTGGTGTTTCCTGCTGCTTCGTGAGAGGCATGAAGTAAAGTGTCGAAATCGACTCCTAGGGCTCTCATCCGATCAGGATCCGGCTGAATATGAATCTGGCGAACACCTCCCCCCATCGAAAGGACCTCTGCGATGCCGGGAATGCTCTGAATGCGCCTCCGGATGGTCCAGTCTGCAAGGGTGCGCAGGTCCTTGCCATCCACCTCCTGAGTGGGACTGTGGAGGCCTACCAGCATGATTTCACCCATCAAGGACGCAACGGGTGTCATGTAGGGATAAATGCCTTCGGGGAGTTGTGGGATGGCTGCCTGCAGGCGTTCTTGAACAAACTGACGCGCTCGAATCAAATCGGTACCCCAGTCAAATTCTACATAGATGAGCGACAAGGCTACATCGGAGGTCGCCCTCAGGCGGGTCACCCCGGAGACACCCATCAAGGCACTTTCCAGTGGAATGCTGATACGACTTTCCACCTCCTCAGGAGCCAGACCCGGGGCTTCGGTCAGAATGGTGACCGTCGGCTTGGTCAGGTCAGGAAGCACTTCGACGGGCAATTTTCTTCCCAAATGAATACCAGCCGCCAAAAGCACCAATGCTGCCATCATGACGATGGTGCGATGCTTCAGTGAAAACTCTATAAGGCGATTGAGCATGATGCCTGGAGTCCCTTACTAGGAGATTTTGGTTCGGTTTCCCCACTTGATAGCCAGGAGGATCCACTGCATGACGCACAAGCAACCCAGGAACCATACCCAACGAGGAGAAGGTCCCTGACCTTGAGGTGTTGCTTCAGAAACGGCTTTGGCTGCTTTCTGCTCTTGGGTGATCTCCGAGCCATCCTCGTTGTGTTCGTGGCCATGGGCGGCATCTAGGGCTTCCTTGAGGGAAACCCCTCCTTTTCCGGCGAAGGACAGGGGGTAGGCGCCGCGAGTGACGACTTCATCGCCGGGCAGCAGTCCACGCACAATTTCCACGTATTGATCATTTTGGGAACCGGTGACCACTCTCGCCTTGATGAACGCATCAGGAATTTCAAAGTCCTTGATAAAAACGTGAGGTTGGTAGTGATCTCCTTGAATCGCCTCGCGGGGTACGGCCATCACCTCGTTGCGTTGGGAAAGGCTCATGGTGAATTCTGCCCGCATGGACGGGCGCAGGATCCGCTCGGGATCCTCGATGGTAAAAAAAACCTCCAGTGTGGAGCTCTCCGGGTGCACTTCGGAACCAAAACGCACCCATGTGCCATGGAAGTGATGTTTTGGGTGAGCGATGACTTTGATGGCTACCGGGGTATTTGGCTGAATCATGTTTAGCTGGTCCTCTGGAATACGGGCGACCGCATGCATGGAACGGACATCCACGATTTCCATAATGGGCTTGTCTGTGGTGACCGGTTCGCCCAGGTGCGCCAAACTTTTGATCACGATTCCATCAATCGGTGAAAAAAGGCTCACCTCTGGAGGTGGGTTTCCGGGCTGAAGACTTTCGATCAACACGACCGGATCTCCTTTTTCAACCCATTCCCCTTCGTGCGCCTGAATCGCTTTCAGGCGTCCTGCAATGCGACTGCTGATGTAAGCGTGTCCTCCGGGTTTGGGTTCGATACGGCCCAAAGCGAATAATGTCTCCTCGAATGACTGTCGAGTGACGATAGTGGTTTCAATCCCCAAATGTCGGGTGGCTATGTTGTCGAGAATGACAATGTCTTCGGCGCGATCCGCCTTCAGCGAGGAGAGTGAGACCAACAGGCTGGCGATGCCCCAAAACAGGACCCCTCTTCTGGATAGCAAGGATGGTTCAATCATGATGACGTGAAAGGTCCTGCGTCAGATACAGGTATCGATAATGGTTCAGGTGAAAGGTCTCAATCACTTCGAGCAAGGATAGTTTCAAGGTAAGCAATCCTTTCATGGAGGTGATCAAGGACTCCATGGGGCGTTCTCCTGCCCGGACGGCGTGCTCCAAGGATTGGTGATGCTTTTCTCGGTTTGGAATCAGCTCATCCCGGAGCATGAGGTATTGTGCACGTCCTTGAATCAATCGCGCCATGATGGAGTCGGCATCGTTTTCCATTTGCAGCTTCAAGGCCTGGGTGCTCGCCTTCGTCTTCTTCAGGTTGGCCCGAGAGGCTGCTACGGCACCTTGGTTTTTTTGCCACCAAGGCAGAGGAATGCTGAGTTGAAAACCCATCCATCGGTTGCGCTCCAAACCAAAGGGTTCGTCCTCGTTGACACTCCACTGGTGAGACAAGCCCAAGGTCCAATCTTGCCACTTCCGGCTTTGCTCCAGTGCGACCATGGTCAGATGGATATTCGCTTCGGTGTGCAGCACGCCAAATGCAGGGTGGTTCGCTGTGTCCAGTGGACTGGCTGAAGGGACGGCCATGGGCTTCCAGATCGCTTCCAGCCGAAAAGGTTCCTCGGCCGGTTGGCCCAACAAGGAACGCATCTGGTTCTCCAGGGACTGGATGGATGATTCCAGGTCTGGTCGCTTGAGTTCGAGTTCTTTGATTTGGATGGCTGTAAGGGAAAGATCCAGTGGGGATCGTTCACCTCTTTCCTGCTGCTCTTCCAGTGTCGTGTGCAGCTCTTGAGCCAAGGTGATTTGCTTTTCCAGGATTTGTTGACGCTCTTGGAGCGCCAACCAACGCGTGGCGGTCTCCATGGCTTCCATGACTTTCTGGTGCGCCATCCATTGAACTTCCTTTTCTGCCTGTTGAATATCCAGGGATGCCACTTTTTTTTCGAGGCGAAGCCTGGCCGTGATGGGAAAGGACTGTTGCAAAGAAAAACCCTGCATGTTCTCCGGGTTGATTGTGTTGATGCCCGAAGAGGTTGTTATTCGGGGGTTGGTCAGCTTGCCTGCTTGCTGACTTCTAGCTTTGGCGGATTCGATCACCCAGCGGGCTGCTGCCAGTTCTTTGTTATGCTTGCAGACCCCTTCGGCTAAGGTTTCAAGCGACCATGAAAGGGTAGAGGGAGGCTCAGCACCTAGAGCCCAAACAAGAGTCCCATGGCAGATGATGGCCAGCCAAAGGCTGGTTCTCAGCAGGCATCCTTGGATGGAGAGACCATGGATGAAAGGGTGTTTTGGTTTTGTCATTTTTGCCACGTGCATGGAAGGCAGGCCAATCATGGCGTGCTGCCTAAAGAATATCTGGGAATTCCCGACTTTTTTAAGAATGGGATGGATGTTTGAAACGAGCCCAAGCTCAAATCAACATGCGACCGCAGAAGCGAAGAGTGGATCTTCCTCCCTTGCCTGGGGGTAAGTAAGGCTCCTGTTGGAGCAATGGAGTCCAGAAGTTGGATAGCCAAGGGGTATCCTTGGCGACCTCCTGATCAGAGTTGCGCAAGTCCTTCAGCCAATGATGGACCTTTATTTCTTCGTGCAGATTCGATGGATCCTTAGGGGGGTGATGATGGGGATCATGCGAATGATCAAGGCTGTTCCATGAAGCCTGAGCCTTTGCTGGTGGTTCGCATGGATTGTGATCGTGCTCCAGACAAAAAGCCTGGCACAGGCAGCCTGGGAACACAAACCATAGGACAAGCAGCATGGTGAAACCCGATCTCACACTCTCATTATGGGTGATTGGCACGTGGAATCAACTTTAAAGCGGGGCTTCTCCGGTCCTTCCCAAAAACTTGAAAGCCCAACATGTCATGGCACCTTGAACGATTAGAAATGGGAACCAATGCCATCCATTGCAATGTGCTGGAGGATTTGAAGCAGGACTTGGCCTCGACCTTACCATTGGCCGAGCGCATCTATCGCCGACTTCAGCTGGAAGCGCTTCCGCACCAGTTGGAGGTTTGGCATGCCATTGAGGAGGGTGCCAGTGGTGTCCTGCATGCACCGACCGGATCAGGGAAAACCCTGGCAGTCGCAGCGCCGCTTCTACACCGGGCCCTTGGAAGTCATCCAACCATTGAAACCGGACTGCGATTCCTTTGGGTCACGCCCCTTCGAGCCTTGGTGGAAGATACCCGGCGTGCCATTGAGGCCCTGCTCAGGACCCTGAAATGGCCAGGAGAGGTGCAGTCCCGTTGCGGCGACACCTCAGCATCCATCAAGGCCAGGCAAAAGCAAAGCCTTCCCTCGGTCTTGATCACCACGCCTGAGAGTCTTTCGTTGTTACTATCCTATGAAAGCACCCATCATGCCTTTCAGGGATTGCAAGCGGTGGTGGTCGACGAGTGGCATGAATTGCTCTCTACCAAACGAGGCGTTCAAACCGAGCTGTGCCTTGCCCGTCTCAGGCAGTGGTGTCCCAGCTTGCAGACATGGGGGCTGTCCGCCACCCTGGGAAATCTTCATGAAGCCATGCAGGCACTTTTGGGGAGTGAGCTGGACGGGCGTTTGATTTGTGCCACCACCACCCAGCTTCCAGAGGTCCAGACCCTGATGCCGAAGCAGTGGGAGGTTTTTCCTTGGGCGGGGCATCTCGGGCAGCGCATGGTTGAACAGGTCGTTGAAGCTATCGAAGCGGAAAAGACGACCCTGGTGTTCACAAACGTGCGATCCCAGGCTGAGTGGTGGTTTCAGGCCATTTTGCAGAAGCGCTCTGAGTGGGAGGGTGAGGTGGGTCTGCATCACGGATCTCTCGAGAAAAGCGACCGACTTGAAGTCGAACAGCGACTTTCTTCAGGGAATATCCGGGTGGTGGTGTGCACTTCCAGTTTGGACTTAGGAGTCGATTTTTCACCGGTCGATCAGGTGATCCAAATTGGTGGACCCAAAGGCGTGGCGCGGCTGCTTCAACGCGCAGGCCGCAGTGGACATCGACCCGGCCGCACCAGTCGCATTCTTTGTGTGCCAACTCATGCCATGGAGATTCTGGAGTTTGCCGCTGCCAGAGAGGCCATGAAGCAAGGTCGCATCGAATCGCGTGAGCCATTGCGAGGGCCGCTGGATGTTCTGGCCCAGCATTTGGTTACGTTGGCCATGGGGGGTGGTTTTCATGAAGAGCAGGCTTATCGGGAAGTGCGTATGGCATGGTCCTACCGAGCGTTGAGCCCCGAAGAATGGAGCTGGGTGCTCGAATTCATTACTCAGGGCGGTGCCTGTCTGAAGGCCTACGACCAATTCAAGAAAGTCAAAGTCGAAAAGGGATTTTACTCGGTGGCGGAGGTCAAGACGGCACGTCTCCATCGAATGAGCATCGGAACCATTGCCAGTGATCCTGCCATGCAGGTGCGTATGATCCGCGGAAAACGCCTGGGCACAATCGAAGAATCGTTTGTCAGTCGTCTCAAGCCGGGAGTTCATTTTGTTTTTGCGGGGTGCCGCCTTGAACTGGTGCGTGTGCGTGACATGACTGCCTGGGTGCGTCGCGCCAAGGGAGGCCGGGCAACGGTCTCGGTTTGGTCGGGAGGGCAAGCACCTCTTTCAAGTGAGTTGGCGGCTGAGTTTCGACGGACCCTGGAGGATGCTTCTGACCGGTGCCGCTCATGGCCGGAAGTGCGCGAGCTCCTCCCGCTGCTTTCGGTTCAGGCTAGCCAGTCCATGATCCCGGGCAAGGAGCAGCTTCTGGTGGAGCGTCTTACGACTCGGCAGGGAGTGGCATGGTTCCTCTATCCCTTTGAAGGTAGGCTATCTCATGAAGGTCTGGCTTCCTTGTTGGCATACCGAATGAGCTTGAGCTCAAAGATGAGTCTCTCCATGACCTTCAATGACTATGGGATCCATATTCTCAGTGAGGAGGACCCAAAGTGGACTGAGCAGGATTGGCGTCGTTTTCTGGATCCCCAAAACCTGAGCAAAGACTTGGAGCAAGCCATCCATACCGTCGAAATGGATCGCCGCCAATTCCGTGACGTAGCGCGGATTGCGGGGTTGATCCATCAAGGTTTTCCGGGTGCCCGCAAGCCAACTCGACAGTTGCAAGTATCCAGTGAACTTCTTTTTGAAGTTTTTCGCAGTTACGACCCGCAGAACCTTTTGCTCAAGCAGACGCGTCGGGAGGTCCTCTCCAGTGCCTTGGACTGGAATCGCATGGAACGTGCCTTGCAGCAAATCAGCCATCAGCAATGGTCCATCGTCGACCTCCAGCATCTTTCTCCCTTTGCCTTCCCTCTCTGGGCGGAGGCACAGCGGCGTCATGTGTCCAGTGAATCCTGGACCGACCGCATGCAACGACAAAGTCAGCGAGAGCAAAAGAGGGTTCAGTATTCATGAGTCGGTCCTCTCTCGCATTCCATTGGCAGGGAGTGGACTGGCAGTTGCTCGCTGATAAAGCCCTCTGGCATCCCGGGGAAAAAACGTTGTTCATTGCCGATCCCCACTTTGGTAAATCGGCCAGTTTTTGCTCAGCTGGCATTCCTGTGCCCGAAGGCGCGACTCATGACGATTGCCAGCGATTGTCGCATTTGATTGATCGTACTTCGGCCATCCGTCTGGTGATCCTTGGAGATTTTTTTCACAATGCTGAGAGCCGGTCTTCCTCAGTCCATCGAGTGCTGACTGACTGGCGCAAGCGTCACACTGATCTCCAAGTGGAGCTGGTTCGTGGGAATCATGATCATGCTGCGGGCGATCCCTGGCCTGATCTTAAGATGCGTGTTCATCCATTATTCTGGATGTGGAAGGGGTTTTGTTGCGCGCATACCGACCAAAAACCTTCTTCTCATCCTATTTTGAGTGGTCATGTGCATCCATCGGTCAAGCTTTCGGTTCAGGGTCGACGTGTGTATCGCTTGCCCTGTTTCTGGTTCCGTGGGCAAGTTTCCTGCACCCTTCCTTCTTTCGGTACCTTTACCGGATCCTATACCGTCGAACCGTCTCGCGAAGATTGCCTGATTGCGACCGATGGCCACTCGATCATGAACGTCACCCAATGGGTGGCATGAGGGCCCATGAGCAGGTAGAGCCCGACCAGCCAGACCACTGGAGGTGGATCTAGCTACGCATGATGGCTTCAATGGGCTGAGCCTTCTCAACACCCGTAAGCCTGGCATCCAGCCCCTGAAAAGGGACACTTAACCGTTGATGATCGATGCCCAGCAGATGGAGCATCGTGGCGTGAAGGTCTCGAACATGCACAATATTTTCCACGGCGTGGTATCCAAGCGGATCGGTCTGACCATGACACACCCCTCCCTGAATGCCGCCACCGCACAGCCACATGCTGAATCCTTTGATGTGGTGGTCCCGACCCGGTTGTTTCCCTTTGCCCTGGAACATGGGAGTGCGTCCAAACTCACCTCCCCAGATGACCAGCGTATCCTCCAAAAGGCCCCGTTGTTTGAGGTCGGTCAACAGCGCCCAGGTGGGTTTGTCGGTGAGCCCGCAGCAGGTCTTCATGTATGATGTCAGATCTCCGTGGTGGTCCCATCCGCGGTGGTAAAGATGAATGAATCGCACGCCCCTTTCTGCCAGTCGCCTTGCCAGCAGACAGTTGGCTGCGTAGCTGCCGTCGGATCCTTGAGTGCCATACATGTCCAGGACGTGCTGTGGTTCTCGCGAGAGGTCCATTAATTCCGGCACACTGGCCTGCATGCGAAAGGCCATCTCATAGGCATTGATACGTGTCTGGATTGCAGGATCCCACTGACGTTGCTCTTGCAGTTGATTCAACTGCTGAACGGTGTCCACCAGATCGCGCTGGCGTGATCTGGAGATCCCGGCTGGGTTGCGCACATAATGCACCGGATCACCACTGGATTGAAATTCAACCCCCTGAAAGCGTCCGGGCAAAAACCCGCTGTGCCACTGCCTGGCTCCGATGGGCTGGGGGTTGCGCCCTCCCTGGCTGGTAAGAACGACAAATCCGGGAAGATCTTCACTCAGACTGCCCAGTCCATAATTCACCCAGGCACCCATGCTCGGTCTGCCTGAAATGGACGTGCCTGTGTTCATGACCGTGTGGGCAGGGTCGTGATTGATTTGGTCGGTCACCATCGAGCGTACGATGGCTATTTCATCGGCCATTTTTGCCGTCCAAGGGAGGAAGGCGCTGATCTCCTGTCCGGATTGTCCATATCGAGCAAAGGAGGTCTGTGGCCCGAGGCATTTAAGTGTCTGGCCCTGAAGCTGAGCAATGGGTTGCCCCTTGGTAAAACTCTCCGGCATCGGTTGGCCATCGAGGCGAGCCAGTTCGGGTTTTGGGTCAAACGTTTCAAGATGGGAAGGGCCTCCTGCCATGCACAGAAAAATGACCCGCTTGGCCTTGGCGGGAAGATTGGGGAACCCCTCCACCCCGGGTGCGTTGGGAGATGCCAAGGGCGGTGATTCTGAGGCCCCCCTGATATTCGGTTTGCCCATGGCATGAAGAGCAGCAAGCCCCAGCCCAAAAGAGCTTTGTCTCAAGAAGAACCTCCGGTTTTGCTGCTGAGCCAACGGGTTGAACAATGGATTTGTCATGGTGCGAGGCAAAATTCGGGACGACGTGAGTCAGTAGCGCGTGATGGTTTCGTGGAGATTGAAGAGAGCCCTGGCAATGGTGATCCAGGCTGCTTGTTGACTGAATGTGGAGTCGTCGAATGTCTGTTCGGGGGTGAAGGATGAGGCCAGCCATTGCCTTGCCATGTCCGGAGCCTGAAGGAAGGCGTTTCTTTCACGCTCAAAAAGGCCACTTAATGCCTGAACCTCCTGCTCGGTAGGCTGACGAGAGAGGGTTTCCTGCCAAGCCCATCGGATTCGATCCTCCGTGGAGGCTTTTTCCAATGCCTGAATACGCTGGGCAAAAGAGCGCGCTGCCTCGGTAAAAGAGGGATCGTTCAATAAGGTCAATGCAGCCAGTGGGGTGTTGGACAGGGTGCGGCTGGCCGTGCCCTCCTCTCGACTTGGCGCATCAAAAGCCTTCAGCATGGGGTGGAGAAAGCCTCTCTGCCAGTGAGTGTAGAGGCCGCGCCGATGCTGGTGACGACCCTTGTCTGCTTCATACATTCGAGTAGGAAAATTCAGATGCTGGTAGTAGCCTTCTGGCTGATAGGGTTTCACACTTCTTCCGCCCAGAAGCGGTGCCAGAAGACCGCTGACCTGAAGGGCCTGATCGCGAACAAACTCTGCCTGCAGGCGAAAGTGATTTTGCCGGGAGAGAAATCGGTTGGCGGGATCCTGAGTCTGCATGGTCATCTCAATTCTGGAGCTTTGCCGGTAGGTGTTCGAGCTGACCATGAGTTGAATCAGGTGCTGAATGTTCCACTGGCTTTCTTCGAATTCCACGGCCAACCAATCCAGAAGTTCGGGGTGCGAGGGGAGCTCTCCTTGTGCGCCAAGATCTTCGACGGTCCGCGAGAGGCCTTCTCCGAAAAACAATCTCCAGAGTCGATTGACCATGACGCGTGCGGTCAAGGGGTGTCGCTCCGAAAACAGCCAGTTGGCAAGATCCAAGCGGCTGGGGCTCGAGGATGCCTTCAGGGCAGGTAAAAAACCAGGCGTGCCCGGTAAGACAGGGTCACCACTCTCATCGAGCCAGTTGCCCCTTGGCAGGACACGCATGGGTCTGGGTTCAACGGCCTGGCTGATCATGCAAGGGGCAAAGGTTGCCTTCAGTGCCTGTTTTTTTTCGGAAAGGGCATGCGCAATCCCTGGATCCAGATCTGCTTCCTGCGACAGGCTGGCCAGGCGCGTGTCCAATGCCTGCCATTGGGCAAACTGAGTCAAATTCCATGCCTGGATCTCTGGGAGCCGAGTGGTGGGAATGGCGTTGGCAGCCTGATAGGCCCCTTGTTGTTTGAGATCAGAAAAAAAGGCCGCCAGCTGATAAAAATCCTCAATGGTGTATGGGTCATACTTGTGGTTGTGGCATTCGGCGCATCCGGTGGTTGCCCCCATCCAAACCAAGCCGAAATTGCGAACCCGGTCGGCAGCGTATTTGGCCAGATATTCCTTGTCTTGGACGCCACCTTCGTGGGAGGTCTGCAGGAGTCGGTTGTATCCTGTCGCAATGCGCTGCCAAAGTGTCGCTTCGGGTAGAAGATCTCCCGCGAGCTGTTCCCGGGTGAATTGATCGTAAGGCATGTTTTCATTGAATGCCTTGATCACGTAGTCCCGGTAAGGGCTGATGCTATGATCTTGGTCCCCATGATAGCCTACAGTGTCGGCAAAGCGTACTAGATCGAGCCAGAAAACGGCCATGCGCTCCCCATAGGCTGGCTGATGAGTGACACGCCTTACGACTTCAGGCCATTCTCGATCGAAATCCTTCATGGATCGTATCTCGTTGACTTGGCTGCGGGTGGGCGGCAGGCCGGTGAGGTCTAGATAAAGCCTTCGCGCCAGTGTCACGCGATCTGCTTCGGGTGCTGGAGCAAGACCTTGTTCATCCAGTCTCTCAAGGATGAAGGTGTCTATTGGGTTGCGTGTCCATGCGGGGCGGGAGACCTCCGGCAAGGGCGGGCGACTCGGTGCCACATACGACCAATGATTTTGGTATTCAGCCCCCTGTTGGATCCAACGCTCCAGGAGAGTTATTTGCTCTTCGCTCAGCTGCTTGCCGGAATCGGGCGGCGGCATCAAATCATCCGGTGAAGCATTCTTGATCCGAGCCATCAATTCGCTTGCTGCAGGATTTCCTGGAAGGATAGCTGTGTAGCCTCCCAGATCCATGGTGGCCCCCTCTGCTGTATCTAGCCTCAGGTTTGCCTTGCGTTCATCAGAGTCTGGGCCATGGCAGAAAAAGCAATGTTTGGATAGGATTGGGCGAACATCCCGATTGAAATCGACCCGCGTCTCGGCATGCCCCAGACAGGTCAGAAGATGGAGCAGGGCCAGCCAGCTCAAGAAGGCCTGACATTGGTTTCTTCTCATTTCATTAAACGATTCTATTGGCATCAGTGGACGCATCGGTGAGCCCTTTTAACTTAACTTCGTGCCATGGGATGTCCAGCTGGGATGCGAGATCCTCCTCAGTCGTTAAGAAGCAGGCAGAGAGGAAGTTTTCAGGATGGTTGCCGACACATTACACTGGCATGGACTTGCGAGCTTGCAGCACGCCGCAGTGGATAGCCGTTGGCAGGACCGGTTCAGCATGGCAGCCCGCCTTCATCAACCATTGTTGATACTCTTGGGCTGAATAAACGCGTCCTTCGGTCAGGGTGAAAAGCGCAATGGAGTAGAGCGCAATGGCCAGGGGGCCCGCCAAGGCATCATCCAAAAACACATCGTGAATGATCAGTCGGCCGCCCGAGTCGAGTTGATCGGTAAAGTGCCGTATCAGTGCCTGACACTGCGGGATATCCCAATCGTGAAAAACGTTTGAAAACAGACAGACCTCGAAAGGCTGTTGGGAGGTCCATTGGAACATGTCTGCTTCCTGAAGATGAAGGCGATGTCGCGCAGGGTGATCTCCGATGACCTCTGAGGCAACCTTCAGAACCTCTGGCAGGTCGATGAGGGTGATTTCCAGAGAAGGATTTTTTTCAAGCAAGGCCAACGAGTAGATGCCGGTGCCACCCGCCACGTCGACGAGATGCCGAACCCCGTCCATATTGAGTGTTTCGGCTAGAGCTGGAGCCACATTGCGAGCCCTTCCCGCCAATGAAAGAGTAAAATGCCGTGCCCACTGCGAGGCCTCCATGGCCGAAGGAATCCCATCGCGATAGATAAACGCATGCCCCTGTTGGTCGATATCGGCTGGGCGATTGCTTCGAAGGCGTTCGACAAGGTCGATGACCTCGGCACTTTCTGCTGCCAGTCCCATGTAATCCCCTACAAAGTAGGGGCTCTCAGGAAGCAAATGCTCCCTTGCCAGAGCGGTGGTTTCCAAGGCTCCCTGGGCATTGCGTTGAATCAATCCCATAGCCAGGAGCCCAGTGCACAACACCTGAAAAGGACGTTCTTTCAACCCGAGTCGTTCTCTGAATAAGGCATCGCCCAAGGGCCTTGACCCCAACTTTTGGAAAACCCCCAGATGGCTCACCGATGCCGTCAGAAGGCAGGAACCGTAGCGCCACCGAAACGCCTCGAAAAGGGGTGTAGCATCGGTGGGAGGGTGGGTCACATATGGCTTCGCTGACATAGGGAAATATGCGCTTTTTACACTAGATCCATCAACAGGAATCCCCGGTAGAGGCTATGCTCCATCCCGTCCACAGAGATCGATGGAGAGGTCGCCAGCGTGTCCGAGATTGACGGAGCATGCCTTGCGTTCTAGTTTGTTGATAAATATCCGCCACCCTAAAAATCCCCATGAAACCGGCTTTTCATCTTTTTGTATTCTTTTGCATGGCGTGCTGCCTTGCCCCGAACTCTCTCAACGCTCAGTCTGAGCAAGCCTTCTCATCCCATACCATCGACTTGGGTTGTGTCGTGAGCGATGTCGACAAGGCTGTGGCTTTTTACACCCAAGCTATTGGCTTCAAACAAGTGAGTGGGTTTTCCGTGCCAGGCGATTACGCATCCAAGGTTGGGCTTACCGACGGCAAAATGCTGGATATCAAGGTGCTTGTTCTGGGGGAAGGAGACACCGCCACTCGCCTTAAACTCATGCATGTGGAAGGCGCGCGCAGCAAACAGACCGATAATCGATACATTCACTCCCAGCTTGGATTCAGTTATTTGACCATCAAGGTCAAGGACACCGCTCAGGCTCTCCAGCGCCTTGAGAAAGCTGGTATCAAGCCGATTGCAGGCGGGTCTCAGGAGCTTCCCGCTTCGTTGGGCAAGGGAGTGTACCTAACCATTGTTCGAGATCCGGATGGAAACTTTGTCGAGCTGGTCGGACCCAAGTCGTAGTTTCCAGGACTGGATCGCTTACTGATGACCATGAAGACGCATCCCATGAACGTTCAAAGCAGCGGGTATTCCATGCGGCCGAAGCGCCTTATGCTGGCCACCCTCCTTACTGGTTGGGCCATCATCACTCCTTCCTTGCTCGTATCGATTCAGGCCAAAGAAGTGGTATTCAATCGCGATGTTCTCCCATTGCTCTCCAAGCATTGTTTTGCCTGCCACGGACCTGACGAAGCCAAACGAGAAGCCGCTTTGAGGTTGGACACGCGCGAGGGTCTCTTCGGAGACACGGGCGAGGGTTGGGTGGTGCAGGCTGGAAATCCTGCAAAGAGTTTGCTGATCGAGCGGATTTTTTCGCACGATGAGGACGATGTCATGCCTCCCCCTGAGGCCAAAATGCCCTTGAACGACGACCAGAGGGCCTTGCTTCAACAATGGGTTGAACAAGGCGCTTCTTGGGAAGGGCACTGGTCGTTTCAGACGCCAGAGTTGCCCACACTTCCCGAGGTGCAGGAAAAGTCTTGGGTACGCAATCCGATCGACCATTTTATTCTCTCCGAACTGGAAAGCCAGGGATTAACCCCTAACTCCGAAGCCGATCGTGCAACCCTGATTCGACGGGTGGCCTTTGACTTGACCGGCCTCCCACCGACCCCACGGGAGTTGGATGCGTTTCTGGGAGATACCGATTCTGCTGCCTACGAACGCATGGTGGATGGATTTCTCAACCGGCACCAGTTTGGCGAGCGCATGGCTCTGGCATGGATGGATTTGGCCCGCTATGGCGATTCGAGTGTCTTTCATGCCGATGGAGAGCGTTTCATGTGGTTGTGGCGGGATTACGTCATCAACGCCTACAACACCAATAAGCCATTTGATCAGTTCACCATGGAGCAGTTGGCGGGAGACCTCATGGAAGGCGATGAAGTCTGGCAGAAGATCGCCTCGGGTTTTAACCGCAATCATGGAACCACCGATGAGGGGGGCGCCATTGCTGAAGAGTATCGAGTGGAATACATCGTTGACCGAGTCAAAACCACCAGCATGGTCTGGCTGGGATTGACCATGGAGTGTGGTCAATGTCATAAGCATAAATACGACCCCATCACCCAGAAGGAATATTACCAGTTTTACGCCTTTTTCAATCAGGCTGCCGATCCCGGCATGCAGACGCGTAATGGCAACGAGGCCCCGCTGGTACGGTATTTCGACTCGGCGCAAGAGCAAAGGCATCAGGCCCTAGAACAGGAAATCAAGGCCCTGAAGAAAAAGCATGCTGAGGCAAAGCCCTCTTCCGAACTGGTCAAAGTCTGGGCGCGCGGTGAGCAAGCCAAACCTCTATGGGCTCCACCGAGCCTGGGAGCTTGGAAGCAATTGGGACCCTTTGAAGGAAATAATACCGGGGAACTCTTTGCCAAGGATTTCGGGCCTGAAACAAAGCTTGATCTGACTGCGATCATCGATGGGAAATCCTGGTCTGATCCATCTTATGAGGATGGCAAGGCCATCAATCTTGGGCTCCCGGGCAACTCAGCGGTTTATCTGCACCGCGTGATCACCTCCGAAGAGGCCAGGGAGGTCAAGCTGTCTTTGGGTAGCGATGACGGCATCAAGTGTTGGCTCAATGGCAAGGTGATCCACGAAAACAACACCAGCCGTGGCGTGGCTCCCGATCAAGACAGTGCGATTCTTGCCCTTGAGAAAGGGGAAAACCACTTCCTGATGAAGATTGTCAACGGCGGTGGGGGGAGTGGGTTTTACTTTCGACTGGTCGGAGATGCCCTGCCGGATTCGGTGCGGGAGCTCTTGAAAGTTGAGCTGGCTTCGTGGTCAGAAGAACAGTTTGGAGAAGTTTCCAACTACTACCAGTCCACCCTTTGGTCGGAAGGTCTGGAGCGTGCGGCCCAGATATCCGAGCTTGAGAAAGAAGATGCCGAACTTTTGAAAACCGTTCCAACTTCCATGATCATGGGAGACTTGGCTGAAGGAAGGGAAACGTTTGTGTTGATGAGGGGCCATTATGCTTCTCCAATCAAGGATGAAGTCATTCATCCCGGTGTGCCTTCCTTCCTGCCACCGATGCCTGATGGAGCTCCCTCCAATCGTCTGGGGCTGGCTCAGTGGTTGGTCATGCCCAACCACCCGCTCACCTCACGTGTCACGGTCAATCGCTACTGGTCCATGTTTTTCGGTAGGGGCATCGTGGAAACTCTTGAGGATTTTGGGACCCGAGGCGCATGGCCCTCGCACCCGGAATTATTGGATTGGCTGGCTCGTGACTTCGTCGACAACGGGTGGAATATCAAGCGCACCATCAAACAAATCCTGATGTCGGCAACCTACCGGCAATCAGCCACCTTTGGGGATGCCAAGTTGGAAATGGATCCCGCCAATGTTTACCTGAGTCGTGGTCCTCGCCGACGACTTCAGGGAGAGTTCATTCGGGACAATGCTCTTATGCTGGCGGGGGTTCTGGACCAGCAGGTGGGCGGCAAAAGTGTCAAACCCTATCAGCCTCCCCGTATTTGGAATGAGGTGTCCTTGGATGGGAACCTCAAATACCAGCGGGATGAGGGTAGCCGTCTCTACCGGCGAAGCATGTATACTTTTTGGAAGCGATCGGCCCCCATGCCCAACATGGTGGCATTTGATGCGCCCACACGCGAAAAATGCATCATCCAACGACAGGTCACCAATACCCCCTTGCAGGCATTGGTCACCATGAATGACGAACAATTCGTCGAAGCTTCAAGGCTTTTTGCTGAGAGGATTCTGCTTGAGGGGGGGGCAGCCTTCGAAGATCGGCTACATCACGCCTTTCGCCTGGCTCTCTCCAAAATGGCAAGCCCTGTTCAGCTCAAGGCACTCAAAGCGATGCATGAGCGACAGTTGAAGGTTTACCGCGAGGATCCGGATCGCGCCGAAGCATTGCTTGCCGTAGGTGATCACCAGAGAACGGCTTCCCTGGATGTGGCCGAACTTGCGACCTGGACTTTGATTGCCAGTGCCATCTTGAATTTGGACGAAGTTCTTACCCATTAATCGACAGACTTGCATGAAGAATCCTTCCCTGCCCAATCATTCGCTGGATCGACGACAATTCTTGCGCCTCGGTGCGACGGGAATGGGTGCCCTGGGGCTGGCCTCTGCCAGCACTTCCAATCAACTCCTCGGTCGCGCGTCTCTCCCCAACGCGGGAGCCATGGACAAGGTTCACTTCACCCCGACAGCCAAGCGAGTCATCTTTCTGTTTTTCTCGGGTGGTCCTTCCCACATAGATTTGTATGACTACAAGCCAGCCATGCAGAAAATTCATGGTATCGAATTGCCCGAATCGATACGGCAAGGTCAGCGATTGACAGGGATGACCTCTGGACAGAAGTCCTTTCCATGTGTGGCCCCCATGTTCCAGTTCAAGCGCTACGGCAGTCATGGTACGTGGATCAATAGTGATCTGCTGCCCAACATCGGGTCGATTGCTGATGAAATCACCATTGTCCGTACGCTCCACTCCGAGGCCATTAACCATGATCCTGCCATTACCTACATCAATACGGGTACTCAGCAGTTGGGGCATGCCTCCATGGGTTCATGGTTAAGCTATGGCTTGGGAAGCCCCAATCAAAATCTTCCCTCCTATGTCGTGATGATTTCCAAGGGACGCGGTCAAAGCCAGGCTTTGTATTCGCGCTTGTGGAGCAGCGGTTTCCTGCCTTCCCGCCATCAGGGGGTCAAGTTCAGGAGTTCCGGAGAACCGGTGCTCTATCTCAACAACCCAGGTGGAGTGAACAGCGAGGATCGTCGAGCCTTCCTGGATGCCGTGGGAGAAATCAATCAAGCCGCATTCGCCAATGTGGGTGATCCTGAAATTGAGGCCCGTATTGCCCAGTATGAGATGGCTTTCCGCATGCAGCGTTCGGTGCCGGAACTGACGGACCTTTCCGATGAACCGGAGGCTGTTCTGGATATGTATGGCCCTGATGCGAGAAAGCCAGGCACCTTTGCCTACAATTGTGTTCTGGCTCGTCGGATGGCCGAACGGGGTGTTCCTTTTCAGCAGCTTTTTCACCGAGGGTGGGACCAGCATGGTGACCTGCCTCGCTTGATCCGTCTCCAATGTCAGGATATCGACCAGCCTGCCTCGGCCCTGGTGCGCGATCTAAAAATGCGCGGTATGCTCAAGGATACTCTGGTCATTTGTGGTGGCGAATTTGGCCGAACGATTTACTCGCAGGGGCAGTTGACCAAAGACAACCATGGCCGGGATCATCACGGTCGTTGTTTCAGCATGTGGATGGCAGGAGGCGGTATCAAGGCTGGCTACGATCACGGTCTGACGGATGATTTTTCCTACAACATCGTCAAAGATCCGGTTCATATTCGCGATTTCAACGCAACCATTCTTCATTGCTTGGGTGTCGATCACCAAAGGTTCACCTACACCTATCAAGGGTTGGATCGTCGTTTGACGGGCGTGGAACCTGCTAAGGTGGTGCATGAGCTGCTTGCCTGATTCATGGCGTCGTAGACCACTCCTAGCTCCTATTTTTGCATGGTGGGTGGTCATTCCCCTCGGCTTTGTAGCGCCCTCAGCCAGCCCGGCGGAAATCCTCGATCGGGGTGCTGTGGCGGTGCCCATGGAGGAAGGAGGCATGTTTTTCAGTTGGCGATGGTCAAAAAAAGATGGCCCCAAAACCACCTTTCATCTTGTCGGTGTTGACGCGCAGGGTGCCAGGCACCCTCTGAGCGAACAGCCCATCAGCGATGTCACTTGGTTTCGCCATGATTCCGACGGCGCTTTGGATAGATCCCACTACCTTCTGGTCAGCGACGATGGGCATGGTAATCAGGAGACCTCCAAGGTTTCGACCTGGCAACAAAACTACCATTCCATTCCCGTGCAATGCCTCCCTGGATACCGGATGGGAGACGCCTCTCTTGGCGATCTGGATGGAGATGGCAACTTTGAACTGGTTATTCACCAAGCCAAGCAGCTTCGCGATAATTCTCATCCCGGTTTGACCGGACGCCCCATTCTGGATGCCTACCAGTTGGATGGATCATTGCTTTGGCGCCTGGATTTGGGGGTCAACATCCGCGATGGGGAGCACTATACCCAGTTCATGGTTTATGACCTTGATGGAGATGGAACTGCCGAAGTGGTATGCAAGACGGCTGATGGGTCCGTGGATGGCACTGGGCAGATCATCGGGGATGCTCAGCGCGATTGGCGTACCTTGGATGAGACCTCCAAAAGCTTTGGTCGAGTGCTCCTTGGGCCGGAGTATTTATCCGTCTTTCGTGGAAGCGACGGTAAGGTTCTCCAAACCGTGGATTATGTTCCAAGCCGGGATCCGATCGATGGGTGGGGAGGAATTGGTGGGAATGGAAACAATGATTCATACGGCAATCGCTGTGATCGTTTCATGGCATGTGTGGCCTATCTCGATGGTGAGCGCCCCAGTGTGGTCATGTGCCGAGGGGTTTATGGCCGTATCGTGATGGCGGCTTGGGATTGGAAAGGGGGTCAACTCAGTCGTCGGTGGGTGTTTGATTCGGGAATTGCGTATCCGCCCTTCAAGGATGCCTCTCCCTTTTCGGGCATGGGGGGACATTCCTTGAGCGTGGGTGATGTGGATAATGATGGCAGGGATGAAGTGGTGTATCAGGCCATGACGGTAGATGATGATGGAAAAGGCCTTTACACCACCGGCCGAAGGCACGGAGATTCGATGCATTTGGCGGACCTCTACCCCGATCGGCCTGGTTTGGAATTGATGCTGATCAGTGAAAATGAGGGGCACACCGTTCGCTTCCAAACCCCAGGCATGGGTGTGCACGATGCCGCGACCGGTAAGCCTATCTGGACACATAGTCCAGGAATCGACGTGGGGAGCGGGATGGCTGCCGATGTGGATCCTACCTCTCCGGGTTATGAGGTGTGGGGAGGCCCGGGAGGATTGCGAAATCATCTTGGGGAAGAAATGGCCCCGGCACCCCGTCATTCCCGTTGGGCCCTATGGTGGGATGGAGACCTTCTTCGCGAACTGACAGGCCGAGGGGGCATTTACAAGTGGGACTGGAACGAAGGCCAGGAAGTGCTGCTTCAGCCCCTGCGCTCGGGTGGTTCGCTCGAAAGACCTTGTCTGTCTGGAGACATTTTGGGTGACTGGCGCGAGGAAATCCTGCTTCCCGCGCCGGATCAATCGCATCTCAGGCTCTACACCAGCACGATTCCTACGCGTCATCGCATGGCGTGTCTGCTGGAAGATCGTCAGTATCGACTGGCCATTGCCTGGCAAAATGTCGTCTACAATAAGCCGCCGCATCCCAGTTTTTATTTGGGGCACAGGGAGTCACATTAGCGCTCACGTAAATTGGCCTATCGAGAAGCTGCTTGCACACAGTTTGATCCCAAGAACGACCTTCCAGGGGGGATCAACATTGCCTTTGCCGACAATCACGTCGAGTTGGTCCGGCTCGAGCGCTTGTGGAATTTGACTTGGCATCGCAACTGGGCGGCTCCTGCCAAGCGACCCGGCAAATGATCCATCTTGTCATCTGCCCACGCCGTGATATCGTTGCTTACCGTTGTTGGCGGTCATGACTATTTACCGCCCCTTTGAAGAACAATTGATTAGACCCACACTATGGCTCACGAATTACCCGCTCTTGGATACGCAACCGATGCGTTGGAACCCCACATCGATGCTCAGACCATGGAAATTCATCATGGAAAGCATCACAATACCTATATTACCAAACTCAATGATGCACTTGCAGGCCAGGACGCTTTGGCTGAAAAGGACATCTGGGACCTCATCACCCATCTGGACAGTGTCCCTGAAAACATTCGTGGTGCGGTGAGAAACAATGGCGGTGGGCATGCCAACCATACCCTCTTCTGGTCCATCATGGGGCCCAATGGGGGTGGTGAGCCAACCGGTGAACTGGGCGAAGCCATTCTGGCTACTTTTGGTAGCTTCGATGCCCTGAAAACCCAGTTCGAAGCTGCTGGGGCCACACGATTCGGTAGTGGTTGGGCCTGGCTCGTTGTCAACGCCCAAGGCGCACTCGAAGTGGTCTCGACCCCCAACCAGGACAACCCGGTCATGGATGGCAGCGGCAAGCCCGTGATTGGCTGTGACGTCTGGGAGCATGCCTATTACTTGAATTACCAGAACAGGCGTCCCGACTACCTCAAGGCTTGGTGGAATGTGGTCGACTGGAATGCAGCCAATGCCAACTATCTGGCTGCCAAGGGTTAATCTGACGTATCTTTTCCTCTCTCACGCGGCTGAGCTTCACGGAAGCTCAGCCGTTTTTTTGTGCCTTCTCGGATGGATTAAGGTGGATCGGGCTTACAACTCCCAAGGGATCATTCTTTGCCTTCAAGTCGAGTGAAAACGCGTTTGTCGATGTGGCGACCATACGGCATCATGAAGCTCGTCTGGCAGGCACCCATGGCCCGTGACTTCCTTGATTGCATGAACCCGATTCCACCCACCACACCCGAAGAACTCTCCCAGCACCACCCTGCCGACATTGCCGACGCGATTCAGCGCCTGCCTCTGCAGGAGGGGTTGGTGTGGCTTAATGCCCTGCCAGCGGATCGTGCCGGGCGTGCCCTCGTGGAAATGGAGGATGACTTTCGTGAGGAAGTGATCTCTGAGCTCAAGCTGGAGGAACTCGTGCGTCTGGTCAGGCCTCTAGAGCATCATGAGACAGCTGACCTCATTGCCGAACTGGAGCCGGATGCCCAGCAGCAGCTCATGCAGCGTCTTCCGGAGGGCGATGCCCGACCGGTACGCAGGCTTCTGCATTACGCGGAAGATTCTGCTGGTGGGATCATGAGCGACCGTTTTGTGACCCTCTCCATGATGGATTCAGTCGAGGCATGCCAACAACGATTGCGACACAACCAACAGTTCCTTTCCGAAGATATCTCTTACCTCTATGTGGTGGATGAGGGGCAGATTCTCAAAGGGATTGTGAGCTTCAGGGATCTGGTCTTTGCGCCTCCTGGTCGGCAGGTTTCCGAAATTATGCGCAAGCAAGTGGCTGCGTTGCGGGTGCATGATGATCAAGAGGAGATCTCGCGACAATTTGCCCATTACCATTACCTTGGGCTACCTGTGCTTGATGATCAGGACCGAGTTGTGGGTGTGGTCCGCTCGAGTGATATTCTGGAAATCGCCAGAGAAGAAGCCACCGAAGACATGCAGCTCATGGTGGGTCTTTCCGGTGAGGAGCGGGCGCTGACTCCATGGAAGAGATCTCTGCCTCGTCGCCTTCCTTGGCTGTTGGTGAATTTGCTGACAGCTTTTGTGGCAGCTGCCGTCGTGGGTATGTATGAAGGTATCATCGCCCAATGGACTGCCTTGGCGGTTTTCCTGCCCATTGTGGCGGGACAGGGAGGTAACGCTGGCATGCAAACATTGACGGTGATTATCCGCGACATGGCACTTGGAGAAATCAGTCCCGGAGACGGGCGTCGAGCTATTGGTAAGGAGCTGATATTGGGTATTGCCAACGGCATGGCCATTGGAGTGGTAGTTGGGGTAGTTGGCTATTTCTGGAAGGGTAGCATGACCCTTGGATGGGTAATCTTTGCCGCCATGTTGCTCAACCAGGTCGCCGCAGGCCTGGCAGGAGTCCTGATTCCATTTACCTTGAAGCGACTACGTGTGGATCCTGCTCTTGCTTCGAGCATCTTTTTGACCACCGTGACCGATGTCGCTGGCTTCTTTTTTTTCCTCTACTTTGCTGCACTCGCCTTGCGATGGGCTGCCCCCGTCTAGCGACACAAGAGTGACGGGCTCTGGATCAGCGTGGTGTCTGAAGGAAGGCAATGAGATTTCTGAGCTCCGCTGCACTGAGCTGCTCCTCGAACCCCTCCGGCATGAGAGAAAGACCGCCCGATCGGAACTCTGCAAGTTGCTTGCGCGGCAACTCCCGCTGGATGCCTTGGGCCATGAGCAGGGTCACACTGCTCGAGGATTGAGCCGATGGAATGCCTGTGATGAGTTCCCCGTCCAGGGTTTCAGCTTCGTAGGCAATGTAAGATGGATTGATGGCCATGTTGGGATCCAGGATGTTGTATGCCAGATCCTCCACGCTGCGATGCGACATGTCGCTCAGATTAGGCCCGACCTCATGCCCCATGGATCCGGAGCGATGACATGAGGCGCAATGCTGTTTGAAAACTTCAAGCCCCGCCTGCGCCTGTCCGTGAGAAGGCATGGAAGCAACTCTTTGGTCCAGGTGGGTTTTGCGGTTGCTGTATTCCTCATCTCCCAGAAGTTGACCTGCGCGCGCTTTGACCTCCTCAGAACTGTAGCGCATCAGCAGTCGACGTTGTTCCAGATCGAGATTCAGTTCACCGAGACTGAGTTGATCGGTTTCAATGGCCTCGATGAGCGGTAGATGGAAAGCCCTTCTACCAAGGAGCAATCCAATGGCATTTGGGCGAAGACCTGGACCAATTTCTCTCCAGCGTTGGATGATCTCCCGAGCGACCGAAGGTTCCTTGTAGCCTCTCAAGGCTTCCAATGCCCGAGCCTGAATGGGGAAAGCCTCCAGACCGTTGAGTCGGTCGATCAAGGCCTTGCCTGCCTGCTCAAAGCTCCCGAGCGAGAGCATGTCCAAGGCGCTTAAACGTGTTTCTGTAGGTGCGTCGGTGTCACCCGCTAGCTTCAATGAAGACTGAAACACTTCCTCGAATCCGGGAAGCGAGGTGTAGCCCAGAACGCGGCAGGTTTGCCAGATACTTCTTCGCACCCCCAGGTGCTTTTGGGTCAGCAGCGCCAGGAATCCTGGGCGCAAGGCTTCCCGCTGCTCTTCTCTTATGGAGGCCTGCGCAGCCCCTTTGCCTGTCCCATCGATGACGGCTATGAAGGTGGATGGGGAAAGATTCAACGCTTCTTGGCCAAGGTGATTCAAAAGAGTTTGAAAATCATTCAATGTAGTCGGTCCCAGTCTGGCTCCAATCATGTAGGCAAGCTCCTTCAGGGCTTCATTCCACGGCTCGAGTAGGTCGCCTGAGGGAGGGCCTCCTCGGAGTACCTCACTTAGGAGTTTGGCAGGATATTCTCGAAGAGCTGTGAGAACGGCTTTCCTCATCCATGGGTTCTGCCAGTCCTTCATCCAGAGGTCTGTGAGGATCTGAATGTTGTCTGGATGAGGGTGCGCCCCAATCAAAAGGGCGCATTGGAATCGTACCGAGGGATGATCATCCTGCCCGGTGCGTAAAATCTGCTGCCAGGAGGCATTCCACCATTCCGGGTGATGGGCCATGACTCTAAGAGCCTGAGCCCTTAGCTCAGGGTGTGGATCCTGCATTATGGATTTCAACTGGCTGAGTTCCAGTCGACCCAGCCCTTCCATCGTCCACATTGCGTGGAGGCGATGCAAGGCGGTTTCCACGTGGAGGGCTTGAGTCAAGAGCTCGGGTGCCTCGGGTGCGGCCTTTTCCACGATCAAGCGCTGAGCGGTGGCGCGAACCCAGCCATGCTCATGACCCAGAAGTGCCACTTGCCCGGCTAGATCAGAGGAGCCGGGGTGGATGGTTGCAAGGTTGGGTCTCGAGGTGGGATGGATGCGATAAATGCGGCCGCGGTCTTCTCCTCCCCGAATCTGGTAACGATCCATGATTTGATCTGGGATGTAATCCGGGTGCTCAATAACCTCGCGCTGCATGTCGATCAGATACAGGGCTCCGTCCGGGCCTTGCTCCAGCCCTACAGGCCTGAAATGGGCGTCACGACTGGCAATGAATTCTGCATGCTGCTCCTCGGTTGCTCGGCTTGCCACCAAGCCGGGTCCCTGGCCCGACATGACATCGCGATGGACCAGGTTGCCGACCACGTCACAAACGAGAACTCCACCCCCGATAACGTCCGTTTCAAAAGCCTTTGGGATCAGCCCCATGCCTCCTGAAGAACTGAAATGTCCCGCTTGCTCCGGATGGTTGACTCGGGTCATGGCTTCCGAAACCGGAAAAATACGGGCCATTTCTCCGTGGTCTGAAATGGAGACAGTACCATCTCCTACGGGGTATCCCATGAACCGTTCCATGGCTGATACCGGCAGGATGCGCTGAAGCATGTGGTTGATGTTGTGGGGGGTAAAACTACGGCCCCATCGGTCAAAAATCAGCCCAAATCCCCCCCCCGTATGGAAGGTGCGTTCCAGAGTCTCTCCCTTAGGGTCCCAGGCAAAATCGGCATCCTCCAGCGAGAGAGAAGCTGTGCTCAACCATGGAATGCGCAGTTTCCCATCATTGCCTCCATTGACACCGTGGAGTCGATTGTCCAGTCCCCATCGCAAGCCGCTGAAATTGCTGTCTGTAACGCTTTGGTGAAAGCCCGTGACGATGGTCTGACGTAAATCTGCCCGGTGGTCGCCGTCGGTATCGGCTAGGTAAATGAGGTCCTTGGCAGCCACCAAAACGCCTTTCTGGTAGGCTGTGATGGAGGTTGGGTAACTCAATTGTTCAGCAAACAAATGACTTTCCTGCAAATCCCCTGTAGCATCAAAGCGCAGACTTCGAATTGTGCCTCCTGGTGAGCCTGTAGGCCCTTTTCCGTAAGGATAGTCACGCATTTCTACCACATACATCAGCCCCTCGGCATCGAAGGTCAGGGCGACGGGGTCAACGACATCCGGTTCGGAGGCGATCATCTCAATACGGATGCCGGGATGATGGAAGAAACTTCCGCTCTCCATCATGGAACCATCGCTTGCCATGAGGTTGCCCCATGACATGAGAAAAGCAGCCAGCCAACACAGCCCGGCAGCTCTGTCCAGTTTTAACTCAAGTCTTTCAGTCCCACTGAAAGGTGGTGTTCTCATAACTTCCTTTTTGAATGGTTTTAACCTCCTGAGTGGGGTTATTGATGATGATTTTTCCGCGGAGCGTCACTCCTGATTCAAAATGAACCGGTCCCGTAATCTTCAAATATTCACACTCTAGCATCGAGGGCACCACCTGTCCAAAGTGGGTTTCAAAGTGGTCCAGCTGGGTATAGATACTCGGGTCGAGTTCTATTCTGGGTGGGGCTCCTTGCCTGTCGGGGTGCAATTCAAGCTGATGTCCCGGTGTCATGAGATACGCATCGGAGCGAAGGGCCAACAGATCCGCGGTGCTTTTAACCGGGGAGAAACGCTTGCGCGGCACTTCGATGGCGGAGGTGCGTTTGAAGCATTCGATGGCAGCTCCCATGGCGGTTTCCAGTTGAATCACTTCCGGAGAATGAGGGTTGGCAGGATCCAAGCGCTTGAGGTTGCGAATCAAAGGTAATTTGAGGTCTTCCTCGGGAGAGGAAAAGACTTCCCTCAGGTGGTCGAGTCTCAACCACAGGTTGTTGGTATTGAAATACCGATGCCTGGAAATATCCTGAAAGTGGGCGATGTCTTCGGGCGGGCATTGGGCAGATTCCCTCAGAATGTATTGGTCATCGGTGAGTCGCTTAGCCAGATGACCTCCTTTGCGATCGGATGATGTGCGTCTTGCAACCTCCATCATCAATGTGCTCCCGCTTTCCAGGAAGCTTTTCAGAATAGTGGGCGAGACAGAGGCTCCCAGATTGTCTGAATTGGAGATGAAGGCCACATTCATGTCTTGATCCAGCAGGTTATCCAGCATGCCCGAACAAAGGAGTGAGAGATAAAGATCTCCATGCCCCGGAGGGCACCACTCCAGAGCTGGATTGGGCTCGTATTGTGCCGGCATCAAGGTCTTGGCATCTAGTTTGGGGACTTGTCCTTGTAAAAAGCTCAGGGCTGTTCCCCCCGTCATGCTGGGTGCATGACGATTCAACCAGTCGATGGTGTCCTTCTGAGTGCTGAAACTATTCATCAGGCAAAAGCCCGGTCCAGTTCCCTGCCCTTGTTGGAGATGCCCCATTTGTCTTGCGATGAGATCGAGAAAGGTGAGCCCGTTTTTGACAGGGACCAGACTCTTGGCCCTGTTCAACCCCATACCAGTGCCAAGGCCGCCATTAAGTTTGATGACGGCCAGCTGCTTGAGTCGCTCAGAGCATCCATTGTTGCTTTCTTCTCCTGCGTTTATCTCTGGAAGGTCGTGGATGGGGGCAATGGAGGCTTCTTGGATCAGGCTCAGTTCTCCCTCAGCCATGCGGCCGACATCTCTCAAGAAGCTGCGGATGCGCTCCTCATGAAGCCCTTCGCGGCGCATGATTTCCTCGATGGCTTGGATGATGGAAGGAAGGGAATCATTCATGGGGCTTCGTCGGTCATTTCGTAATGAACAAGCTGTTTTGAGTCTGCGATAGCCTGGTCATGGCCTCAAGGGGAAAGCCGGCCAGATCGTCTTGGTCGGAAATCCACCCACCCAATCAGGACCCCCATCATCACCAGAATCATGGCCCACCAGAAGGACGCCTCTACCTTGTGTTTGAAGATCAGCCATCCCCATAGAACTGTGGTCAGCGGGATCAGGTTCACAAATAGCATGACTCGGCTGGTAGGCCAATGGGTCAGGGCATGGGTCCATAGGGCAAAGGCTGCGATTCCGGCGCCTACGACCGAATACATCTGGGATGCCCAGAGAGATCCAAGCATGGGGATGTCTGCTGAAAGCTGATCGACCGCTGCCCACGGAAGCAACCAACAGCATGTCCTTAGGAAGTGATGTCCATTGAGCTGAGCACTGGAAAGGTGTTGCCCGAGATCCCGGCAAACACGGCTGTAGTGAGTCCACAAAACCGAAGCCGCAAGTCCCAGAATGTTACCCAACAGGTGGGAAGGCTGATGATGAAGGGATTGTTGGAAGAGAATGGCAACACCAGCCAGTGCCAGCAGGGCTGCCACCAAGCGTTTAAACCATTCGTAGCGCGGGACTTCCCGGATCTCCCATAGCAGAGCCCAAAGTGGAGAGGTGGCAAAAAGGAGGCCCATGTGGGCTGCCGAACTCCATTTCAGTGCCCAGATAAAAGCGAGGATATAAGCTGTAAAACTCAGACTCCCGCGAAACCAAAGCATACGGTTGAGCTGGGGTGTGACAGGCCGATAGGCACCAAACCACGACGTGCAACGCGCCAGCACAAGCAGCAGGCAACCCGCCATGAAGAACCGAGTGCAGGTCGTCCAGATGGGAGGCCAGTGATCGACCAGGTGCTTGGTGGCAACGTTGTTTCCTCCCCAAAGCAACGAGGCCATCAGCAGCCCCATGAAGATGGAGTAATGGGCGCTTGCCTTGGATGTCACGCGCTACGTTAGAGCGTGTCGACTTTATGTGACAACCAGAAATCCCGGAAGGGTTCCTCAGATGGAAACTCGACAATGACATGGATAAAACGGTTGAATGCTCCTCTCATGTGGATCTACCGATGAATGCCCTTTTGTTAACCTCAACCCAAGTCAGGGCCTGTTTCGGGGCTTGGATCTTTCTGATCTTGTCCCATGTGTCTGGCGCGGCTGCAGCCATCGAACCCGCTTTGCGCATTGCCTGTGTCGGAGACAGTATTACCGCCGGTGCGAGGGTAGAGGCTGAGCTTGAATCCTACCCTGCACAGTTGAGCCAACAGCTTGGGGAAGGCTATGAGGTGCGGAATTTTGGTCTGGGAGGAGCCACTCTTCTTCGAAGCGGGACACCTCACGTCTGGTCTGAGCTTTCCAAGGTCGATGCATTTCTGCCCGATGGGGTGATCGTGGCGTTGGGCACCAATGATACCGTGGACGGAGGTCGAGGCAACTGGTCGCGTATCGGGAGCTTCGAGGCTGATGCGCGTGCGCTGATCCGCCACCTGCTTGACTTACCTTCTTCTCCATGGGTTTTGATGGTTGGCCCAACGGCCATGGTGCTGGAAACTCCCGAGCTGAGCGCTGAACGCCTTGCCAACCTCAGGGAACGGCTGCCGAGGTTGGAGCAACTTCGAGGTGTTCTACGCAGGGTTTGCGATCAAATGGACGATCCGAGATTGCACTTTGAGGATCTGGGCCCCGTTCTGAGGCGAAAGCCGCATCTTCTTACAAGTGGGGATGGCGTCCATCCCAATGCCAAAG
>Ga0255776_10001222_pt1 | contig 29149 bp, 30 predicted proteins | sample 071ome_19_FD_179974 | JGI IMG/M metagenome (GOLD analysis project Ga0255776, IMG submission 179974) | Coastal salt marsh microbial communities from the Groves Creek Marsh, Skidaway Island, Georgia - 071413AT metaG (version 2) | ecosystem: Environmental > Aquatic > Marine > Intertidal zone >... | reverse complement strand
GTGGTTGTAAAAGACGGAGGTGATGTTTCCATGGGGTTCAACCTGAATGTTGACGGTGTAACCACTTTGAACGGCAAACTCATCACCAATTCGGACATTTCCGCGAATTCAACCATGAATGTGAAAGGTGCCACCACTCTTGAGAACACTCTTGGTGTCACTGGCGCCACCACACTGAGTAGCTCTCTTGGCGTGGCTGGTGCAGTGCGAACCAATTTCAAACGCTATGAAGCATTCACGGTTGATTTGTCTACGTTAGACGGTACAGGTACCGCGTTCGCGACAGGCGATGTCCTCGCAAAGCTCGGCACCCTTGATGTTGCAAACGCAACCGGAATCACGGGAACAAGAATTATCATTGAAAAGGTCATTGTCAATGTAAGCACTGCTGCAGGCACTGCACTCAATGCTCGCTTGGATTTATCCACTGACACAGCAACTGCGGCCAATGCTGCAATGGCAAACAACACCGAAGTTGTTGGTGCAGGCGCAACATATGCCGCAGGAGGCTCTACTGCAGCGGATCTTGATCTTAACAGCGCAACTTGTACGATCATTACCCCCAACTCGCAGGCTGCTGTTGCCAATAGTACCTTGTACTTGGTATCAGAGACTGCATTGGCTGCAAATGTTACAACGGGCACCGTGAACATCGCAGTTGAATACTCCGTAATGTAAATAAAATATAAAGCAACAACTTACAAACATTACTATTATTTGAATAAATTTTGACATGTATAAAAATATATATGTCATAAAATTATGCTAACAATTATGCTAACAAAAAATATGGTGATTTTTTATTGATTATTTCTTACCCTTAGACCTACGCTTTTTGAGAGTTTTACCCGCCTTCCGGCGGGTCATTTTTTTCGTCTTTCCTTTTCGACCAGAACCGCTCTGTGAAAGGTCTACGTCCAAATCACTTAGATGAAGAGAAGAAGGCGGCGAGTAATCGGGCGTAAGAGGCGCGAAATTGTCTGACCGAGATGTAATTGATACATTCTCATCTCCCATAAGATCGTCTGGTGCATAATCAGGCGACCGTGGTTCATATATGTCGCTGATACCCTGAATTGGGCTCAATCCTGGGTCACGCATGACAGTGACATTCTGGGGGATCGATTCTTCTGCATCGCTGTAGTCTCCTATAAGGGCACTCATTTCTAAATCATTGCTTTCGTCACTCATGACCGATCGTTCCTGAGGAACCGCCAGCATATCGCCTCCTTCCTCCCGCGTGGCTTCCGTATTGTCTACCGTGGACGGGCGAGCGACATGGAGTTTTGATGTACGCGATTTAAAGCCTCCTTGGCAATGCAGTCCACTCGTGATGTCTTCACCAAGCATTGTAGACAGCGACGCATAACTGGCATAGGCAACTCTGTTTTCAAACAAAACAAACAACTGGTTCTCGGTATGCGTAACATAATCGTTCATATCACAATAACCGCCTTCCGTTATGAACCCAATTGACTGTAGCCGGAAATAAATGTTATCGCTATTAATGTTGTGTTGTCTTGGCATAAGAGCAGTGTCTTCGTTGTAACACCCGAAAAACCGGTTGTTGTTATTGTCATACTGCGTGTCAATGGTATTACGCGTAGTGAGAAACATCTCATTTGTATTATACATAATTACGATGTTCTCGGGGTCATCGGCTATATACTCCTCGACCGTTCCCGTAAATGACTCTTGTGTAATGGGATCATGGAAATCAACAATCTGTGAAGTGATGTTTAATCCGTATCTTGTCATATACTCTATGATAACATAATTACAGACCGCCCTCACGGCAATTCTTTTCATATAGTTCGATTACGTGCGCCACCACTTCGGACCGCTGGATATCTTCCGACCCAAGATTCACTACTCGAATGAGATCGTCTCTCGCGTGCGCTGCGCGCCCGAGAAAATCATCGAGACCGCTTTCACGACCAAATGCATCGCTCTGTCCCGGATCCCCATTCACCACCAATCTCGAGCCTTCGCCCACGCGCGTTAACAGCATTTTCATTTGATTGGGCGTCGAATTCTGCATCTCATCGGCAATGATAAACGCGTCTTTAAAGGTGCGACCTCGCATGTAGCCCAGGGGCGAGATCTCTGCGATACCGCTCGCAATCATCGCTTCTACATATTCTTTATTCATCAGTTCGGTAAGCACGTCCACAATGGGGCGCGTCCAGGGGTCCATTTTCGTTCGCATTGTACCAGGGAGATACCCAATGTTTTCCCCCTCAACGGCAACGAGCGGACGGGTTATGACAATCCTGCTGACATCGCGAGCTTTGAGCGCCTTTACAGCCGCAGCGCATGCAAACAACGTTTTTCCGGTTCCCGCGGGCCCGACGCCAAAAATAACCGGGGTTTCTGTACCCTGCAACAGCTCCACATACTGTTTCTGATTTTCGCTGCGCGGACGGATTGACGCAGGCTTTGGCATCTTCGAAAACGCCATCGCACGAGTCGCCATAAGCAATATAGATGTTAATCGCATACATAACGACTTTATTAGTCTTTATGTAACCATTCGTCTAATTGTACGGGGCAATGCCCAGCCCAGTGAGTATTTCTGCAAGAAACGACACTTTGAGTGGGTTAAACCCAGCGCCGTTTACAGGCATGCCGTAAACTTGTATGTAATAGCTGTACACGGGCGCCAACGTTACCGTCTGTGTGATACCGAACTGGCTGTTTGCACATGCCACATCTACAGTATCAACATTTGCCTGCGTAATGAGTTCATTCACCCTTTCCTGCAACGATATCTTTTGTACCATGAGACTGGCGTTATCCGAGTACAAATTGACCGAATGAAACGCCGTTATAAGGGCTTCCTTCGCCAACGTTACCAACAACAACACAGTTGAATCCGTAAGATTTCCCTGCAGAGTAGTAAGGTTATCATAGAGATCCACATAATCGTCCTGGTCCCGCGGTATAATGAGGTAGTTCTGGCTCGATGCAGGCGCCCCGTAGTCCGTTTCCACCTTTTGTAACACATCGATATAGTTCGACGCAATTAGCGTAAGATCGGCACTGTTATTCGACGAATCTAAGTACACATATTTGGTAATAATCTTGATTGTTAAACCCAACCCGTCTTGATTTGAGAACGATCTTCTTGGGTCTTTACTGAGGTAATGCATATGACGCGGTCTGAGGCTTTCCTCCCCGGTAAATAAGTCTTTTGCAAACATACAATATCCGCTCATTTTTGTTGCGCTGCCTGAACCTTACTTTCCCCAGCAAGTGCCATCTTCGCTGCCCTATGCGCCGTCTCAAGCGCACCCTCGACCCACTGTTGGTAACGAGGTGACATGTAATCCCCGCACATATATACACGCTTGTTGGGGATGGGGGCCGCTAATGCCTTCGACAACTCCCTACTGTCCGCTCCGGTTCCCCAATGGTACACGGCCTCTCCCCAGTAAAACACCTTCAGTGAAATGAGCTCGTTTTTCTCAGGCGCCACCGAAATGGTCTTTTTCAAAAGGTCCACGATACGGTCATGGACCGCATGGACGCCCTTGGTGTTATAAAGGCGGTCCCAGTAGCGCGCGAAGCGCGTATCGCTATAGGATAGCATGATAATTCCGTCTTTTTCGCTCACAGGTATCAACATCCGAATTGCATTCGCCATGGTAACCTTGGGAAGCCCCGAGAACCACACTGTACCGTCGGTCCGCTTTCGGTACTTTGCGTAGATGCGACACATGGATGTTGGCAAAATGCGGTTTGTAAGGGGGTTCAGATGCGAGAAAAAGGGTATCTCCCGCCATGCCCACGGAGGGAGAGCACAAATAATGGCGCGCCCCTTGATTGTATTGGCGGCGCGCCCGGTAATGTGGTAAATGCCGTCCTTTTCAGAAATTGCACGAACCACATATTTGTGCTGGTCTACCTTACCGAAACGCGCGAGGCGTTGCCGGAGTCCATCCGTAATGCGCTGCATGCCTCCAGAAAGCGTGTAAAACCCGTTAAGTGGCGACAGGTTGCGCATCATATTGTCCATGCCATCGTAGGCATTTCCGCGCATGATCTTATCGTAATATCCAAAGCTATTTACCAGGAACTTAAGTTCGTCGTCGGAAAGAACCTTGCGCGCAAACTGCACCACCGTCATGGAGCGAAGCTCCTCGTCAGTGCGCAGGCGAGCAGCCACTATAAGACGCAACACAAGATGGGCATTCGGAATCGACTTGGAACCCAGAGCCGCCAAAAGAGCAGCATCTTCTACAACCTCCTGTGTACCCGTTTTCTTTGAAAACGGTATCGCGTTGTGTATGATGTCGCCATTGTCACCATACCCCACGTCAGTCGAAAGCCGGGTGACATAAGGCACAAGACGCAAATCCTTTACTACCCGATGCACATGTTTGTGCGCCTTGCTATATCGACTGGCGCCGGCATCTACCACCATTTCCCCACTGTACGTATATACTCTACCCTCGTCCTTTGATAATACCGCCACACTCCCTTTGCCACGAGCCAATAAAAACGCCGCATAGAGGCCCGCGGGACCACCGCCTATCACTACGTAATCATATATCATTATTATATTGCTATATTATTCATCGCAGATTGCCTATATATACTTCACCATATACAAGGCTATTGGGTGCGGCGCCGATGTTGACGCGCCGGTAATGGGAAACCGGTGAATAATTTCGTACCCATTCCCAAGAAAGTACCGCTGCAGCTCCGCGTCATCTTCGCTCGTCATACAGACCCCGGTTTCATCAGTGATTGCCAAGATGTCACACGTTAGGCGACGGGTTCGCGCAGCAAGTGGGCCTTCTGGAACCACATTTACCATCAAGATGCGCGAGTAACCATTGGGACGCACCAAATAAGGTGCCCTGGACACGTAAAAAAGAGAGGACATACAATATGTTCCGAAATCAAATTATAACGCTCCGCAATTCGTTATCCTGTACATCCTCCATAGGTGCGATTGGATCAATGCCCCGTCTCTGCATCTCTTGCTCGAGCGCACTTATGGCATTTCCGAGATTTTCGGTCATTCGTTCCATGATGTCGGTTATTTCTTGCTGCTTTTTTTTCATTCCTTCAAAATACTCGTGCACCTCTATCATACGTTTGTTGCATTCCGTCGACAATTCTTCCTGGGTAGACATTGCATGGTCTCGAATAAAACGCATATTGTCAATAAGGTGCTCAAACTCTTTTCGGTCTTCCTCTGGAACATCGTCCATGTTATCGTCCTGACAGGCAATCGTGTACGACATGTAAAAGATATTGTGCATCAAGTCGAATATATCCCGGGTGGCCATGCGAAACACGTCCATGTCATCGCCCGGACCATTCACATATTTGGCATAATATGTAGTAACCTCGGCCATCGTTAACTCATACGCAGTATCCGCATTTTCATGCACCATTTGCTTGATTGCTGCGTAGCGCGCAGATGTTTCCATTTCTTGAAATACAGTATTGTCTTCCATGTTGTGTATGCTTATTCATGTCTACGTATTGAACAAATCAATTTTACTACAAACGATTTAAAGCGGGAGAGGGTATATATATGTGCAGGTCTCATGGTCTAATGGTTATGACTCAAGACTCTGAATCTTGCGGCCTGGGTTCGATTCCCAGTGGGACCTGTCTCCCATAGTATAATGGTAAGTATATCCGCCTGTCACGCGGAAGATCGGGGTTCAATTCCCCGTGGGGGAGATTGCTTGGTTCGTATAACGGTTAGTACAGCCGCTTCACACGCGGCAAATCTCGGTTCGATTCCGAGGCCGAGTATCCTCGACTTAGCTCAGTTGGCAGAGCGTTGGACTGTAATTATTTCGTAACATTTATCCACAGGTCGCTGGTTCGATTCCAGCAGTCGAGAAGTGGGGTTGTAGCTCAATTGGTAGAGTGCGCGTTTAGCATTTGACAGAATACGTTCTGACAAACTGAACTACGCGAGGTACCCGGATCGAAGCCGGGCAACTCCATACATCGGGGTGGCGCAGAGGAAGCGTGTTGGGCCCATAACCCAAAGGTCGGAGGATCGAAACCTCCCCCCGATATTTCGCAGTTAGTCGGTCTGGATGAGAAAATCGACTATGTTGCCCGGTTAGCTCAATTGGTAGAGCATACGAGTATATGTCAATAATACATATTTTAAACGAGTTCATGACAATTGTCATGAGTCTACAATCGTGTGGTAATGGGTTCAAATCCCATACCGGGTAGGGGGCGAGACAATTGCTTGACATCAAGCAAAAACGGAGTCTCATATTCTTAAGCATTTCTTAGGGCGTAAATACAGTATAATCTGTATTTCATGGGGCTTAAGACCGACCTGTAGGATGTCGTAAAAAGACTTGGGATCTCTCATAGCTCAGCTGGTTAGAGCGTGCGACTGTTAATCGCAAGGTCATAGGTTCGATCCCTATTGAGAGAGTTTTGTGCGCGCGTGTGCACAAAACTCAAAATATTGATTTATGCAAAAAATTGAAAGGATTTGTTGCTATTTTCATATTCAAATCATAACAAATATACAATTCAATAATGACAAAGAGCGTCTATCGTCACAAAATGTCTACCGAACTTACCGATCAGATTAGGGGGTTTGCGCAGATTCATCGTTTCTCCCCTTACCAGGACATCAAGGACGCATGGGCCACGTTCCTGACGAACGAAACCGTGGCAAAATTGGTGAACGAAGACTTACTTGTACTCCAGGAACAGGGATATGAAGGAAATCACACACGAAAACTATTTGTATCAATGCGCTATTACTACATGAAGGTAACACCCGAGAAGAAGGAGAGAAAAAAATACGAAAAGAACACCGCCCCGGCAACAAACGTCGACATTGACCGGATCCGCGAATTCACCGCAAACGCATCGGTCGCCGTGAAACCCGGGCTGCTATGGCAAGCGTTCGTTGAAAAATGGCCCGAATACGAAGGTGCCAAGATTGTGCACAAAGCATTTGTGAACAAACTGCAATACATGAAAAAACTGCAAAAGGCTGCATAATAAAATTTTGATACGTACCTGTTTTTTATGCAAATAATATGCCGAATAGGTGTATGAACGACGTATTGTACCAACATCTAATCGCCAACTGGCTTCCCATAAAGTCAAGACCCATACTCCAGAAAAAAGACATGTGGATCGCCGCGTGCCGCCGAGCGGAAATCCAACACTGGAGTGCCTTTTTTGCCGATATATGCATTCACACAGGGTCCGCGTGTGACCGTCGCATATGTATTTGTAAATATTTTAGTTCAAAGGATAAGAGTGACTGTTATAACAGGCATTATAGATACGGGTTTACGTGATTATTTGAGTTTGGACTTTGCTTTGTCCTTTTGGTAAGATATGCACTGAACGAGCAGTTGTTTAAATATGGGGCATAACTCTGTGTTGTCCGTCGACGGAGACGAGCAGAGCGCATGTACGCCATATCGTTCTTTATCACACGCACGAAGCATTTCCTTTGACCGTCGCTTGTTTACGTAATCTACAATATCTTGATTATACGGATTTAACATATTATTATTCATGAATAACTTTCTAATCAATTTCATGCATTAATGGGACTTGTTCGTATCGTCAATATATTTTTGATTTCGAAACCTTGTACAATCCTCAAGCAGCCGTTTGAAGAGTGGACAAAGATTTTCCAACTCTTCGCTTTTCGCCATACATGCCATGTCAACACTTTTTTGCTCTTCAATGCACAAGTCGCTGTACTTGGATTTTTTGACGGGCTTGCTGCCACCCGGCATTTTCTCGCCCCCTTCTTTTATAAAATGTGTCAAATACACCATATACGTATTTACCATTATTGATTAGAATGGGTTCTTTCTAATCAAATTTTCCGACTATTGTTTCAGAGAACCTGTATAAATATGTTTTCTTAATTATAATAATGAATACCCAGTCACGTGAGGCATCTCAGGCGGCCATTTTCTTTGATCGATTAACTTCTGATTTTCCGGCACCACGATTTCCGGTACAACGATACGGAACCATATCCGATGTTGTCCGCATCAACCTGGAAGCACTGCTGCCAAATATGGAGAGAGTGGACAATCTCACCGGCAATCAGATAGAGTCATGGTTAACCCACTATGAACATTATCTATCGGCAGTTACGGACGACATACTCCAACTCGTCGACCAAAAACGCGAACAGCTGAAAGTAAAGAACAAATGGCTGCTCCGAGCCAAGGAGATTGGGTGCGATTTTGTATCAAAACTACCTTCAAATGTTCAATCAAACATCTGGGAATTTCTTCCTTACAGTGCGAGATCAAGAGCTTATAGGCCATTTCGCGAAGAACAGATGAAGATTTTTATGAAAATGAAAGGAAAGGACCTTCGTGAGTTTGCGCGCAAGTTTGTAGCAGAGGTTATCAACCGCCCCGTATCACGGGTTGCGAGTGATACCCGTGCATATACGGCAGGAAGCGCGGGAGAATTTTTTTGCGCAGTTGACCATATTCGCCCCCGCATCCCCGCAAAAAAACAAGATATTGTAATCTGTCTGTTTACAACAATTGACCAACTTATCGCGGTCAACGGAACAACGGATTGCAGAGGGCTATGCGCGAAAATGGCATGGAATGCCACGCAAACATTGAGATACAAAGTACTGTGTATAGAGCGAGAAAATACACGCAAACAAGAGCACCGTGAAATCAAAAACGAACTATTTTATCTCGACATGATGCTGAAACGGGTTATCGAGTCGTCTACACGCAGAATACGTTTGTGAAATACGCCCACAAGAATATACCCACAAAGCATTTTGCGATTAGATCCAACACGTTGTACGCGAGGTTGCGCGATAAGGGGTCCATCAGCTGGGCCACGCCATAGAACGTCCATACCACCGCAAACATCCAGAACACCAGTTTGTCGTCAAATTGGGGCTTGACAAAGTTGCGATAGATATACGTAAACATTGACGCAAACGCACCAAACCCTATAATGTTTGAAGTTCCCAGCGCAATCTGACCAGACTCCCCGAGGAACCCAACGCCAAGCATGACATAATTGAGTATGAGAACCGTAATAAATTTCCCAAGAGGAACCAGTTGATTCGCGTCATTACGCACCAGAACCATCAACAGAACCAACAACATGATAGGCGTCGTGATGGACCAATCAACGTACCTCGTCTTAACCAGCTTCTCGTGATCCTTCGTCGTTAGCTCCTCCTTTTCGCTGTCCTCAGATTCATACAGCTCACTAATGAAACTGCCGTAGAAAAACGCTGCAACAATCGAAATGCATGTCTCTAAATTTAAAATATTACGTACATGGGGGTCCTTTGTACGGAGCGCCTCAATAAACGTAATCGTCCCCGTGGTCATCAGGAACGCATAGGTTATGTAAAATGATGATTTCAACATTATACAGTACTTTCTGAAAAAAATACTGTATGACTCTCAATGCGAAATTGCATATTCACACGGATTCTCTTTGTAGGTGCACTCAGTTTTGGCGTTCGCGGGCTGCTTCACATAGATTGGGTGCGCCGGGTGCGGGTTGCACACATATCCTATTCCAGGCGTTCGGTTCGGCCGCGCAGAAAGATCTCCGCACAACGCGAATTCCGGACAGCCCGAAACTTTCATCGTCATGCCGAATACGTTCTGCGTTCCCTCAACCGCGAGTTCCTGATAAGAGGGCTTTGTATTGACAATAGTATTTGCAAGTTGGTAGCGCACAAGCTCGGCGTACTTACGACTGCTGATAACAGACGGAAGATCACCAATCGTGCGGGCGCTGATTTTATGTCGAATATAGTCTCCCTGGCTCATATACAATACAATTACATTTTGTGCTCCTTGCGTCGCCTAATTCGTTTTGCCAGCAGTACTGACACATATGCCATTAAAGTGCCTACTAACATCCCCGCAAATAACTGTATTTCACTATGAGCATACGTATAATACCTCTGCAATAACGTTATTGGCGTTTGAACGAGGGCAAGTAGTATTACTGCCGGGATATTTCCTTTGTACAGGTATAAATATGTGACCGAAAATGCAGACAACGATGCATGCCCGGAAGGCATGCCGTACGATTCAGTGCCGTCATAATGCTCAAAACTATACAGTGCTTGCGGGTCTCCCGGTCTGGGCTGCGCAATCAACGCTTTCAACGCCTTTATCGTAAGCAAATTTGTAAACGCGAATATAATGAATAACATGGTGTCAATCAACGGAAGGTGATATGCACCAACGCCCAACCCCATAATCGGTCCCCAAAATCCTATATGGTTAAAAATATGTAACATATATTACCATACTAATTTCAGTATAGCTGAATTACGTTTATCGCGTCTACTGTGTAGAACTCTGGTACAACTGATCCGCGACGAGAGAGAATGACCAGTTAGACCCGTTCAAATCGATCGGATCCCCTCTGTCTGTGATGAGCTTCACCGACATTCTTCGGATGTTCACCGGACCGAAATATACACGCGCTTGGTCCTGGAGCGTACCGCCAAACTGCGTATAAACATCCCCCGATTGAAGCGTGTTTGTCAGAATGGGGATAACTGCAAACACGTCCTTTGCCATTGGCGTTTTCTCGGACTCACTTACCTGTTGTGCCGTGCCTTCGGCTATCGCATTAAATGCGAATATCTGGTTTTCCGTGAGCCTGTTTCCAGTGGAAGTCGGTTGGTCCATATCAAATACTCGCTCACTATTTACTGCACTACATACAAGTTGGTTTCTCGTACCATAACTCGGTAACGCCGTAGTTGTAGTGCTCGTAGCATTTGTTACCAGACCGTCGTTCAACCTACTTTGATTGAAATCGTCGATGATTATGAAAAGCTTACTGTATAGCCCGGTAATAACCGTCGCATCACTTTCTAATGTTTCTCCAGTAAACGCATACTTGGTATATTCCCGAAACCCCAGAATCCAACCAAGAGTTGCGTCCGAGGTTACGCTGCGGACACTCGAAACACCCGTATAACACTGGACAAACGCAACATCATCAAATAATACCAACTCATAGTCCTGTGCCTTGTACTCCTTTGAGACCACCGGATTCAGCTTGACGTATTCATTGTCTATAGTAAATATGGTTTGACCCACTACCTGATTCATGGCATTTATCAACTGGGTTCGCGTATAACTCCCTTCCGGTATGATATATTCTTGATCATTGTCGTTGTTTGTTGCCGTAACCCCCGTCTCCCACGCTCTAAAATTAAAACCTACATTCTCCCCCACATTAATTGTATTCACGTTAAGCGGGACAGTGGTAAGCGTGCCGGTAGATATTGACGATGTCGTATTTACAAGGACCAAGGATGAATCCACAACCGTATTGTCAAAATTCATGTCCCCCGTCCATATGTTGAGAGGATCGGTACCAGCATAACGCGTATCTACAAACTGAAGGGTAAAATCCGGCTCTTGTAGGGTTTTTAAAACGCTTACAGAAAGCTCCGCGGATAATGTACCTCCACCCACCGATGTTATCGTAAGCGCGGTGCCATTAAGCGGATTCACTCCGTCAGAATCGGTAAAGTTATCAAACAGGTGGTTGAAAAAAGGCGCAATCTTCTCAAAGCTGTCAAATATTATTGTCGGACTTGTCCCCGACCACGCATAACTCGCGTCTGACGGCCCAACATACCCATTGACCACATAGTCCTCAATATTTATATCATACGGGGCCGCACCCGAGTTACCCTGCCCAGACTTTGGAGCAACTTGCAGTACTGCAGACGCGTCTATACTATAGATAACGTTGGTCGGGAACGTAGATGTTATTGGATTCGTCAGACTAAGATCTGTTAAACTTGCGGTCATTCCCACCGTCGTCTCTAAAAATGTCCCCGCCACAGATGCGGTGTATTTCTTTTCCGTAAACGATTTGTTAATGTCAAGCGAGAACGATATATTGGCGTCGTTCTCGAGTATAAATCTGGAATTTGTGGGATGGATCTCCCCCGTGGGCTCGTAGGGAGTAATTGACGCGGTCTTCAATGTATCCAAGACCTGGTTCATTTTCGCGAGCACAGTGGTGGCCCCCACGCCGGCCCCCAGCGGCGTGTCCGTAAGCGTACCGCGGTAATCATTCAACGATGATACGTACCCCGGCTTTATGCACTTTATCTCGAAATACGGCGACCCGGATATGTCAATGAGCGTTACAGTATCTGACGCCGCAGTAAACTCAGATACCGTGTCTGACACCGTATATTCCGATTGCGCGAATCGAAACGCCGACGCCGTTCCCACCCATATTCTCTGTGCCGCCGTGACGGCAGTATCTACGGGAAATTCCACTCTAATACGTGAATCCTTATTGATTAGCACCTCATTGCGATCAAAATGCAACCGTAGCTGGTATTGTGTGGTCTGTCGCGTGAGTTGACTCGATGTGCTTAAAAATGTTGCCGCCAAAAGAGCCGACTGCAAACTGGCCTGCAGTTGGTTTCTGCTATATGTACCGGCCGCGATGGGTAATGTTAACGTATACGTACCCAGGAGCGGCGTTGACGACGTGAACTCACCAGGGCCAGAAAAGTGCTTAAGTGTGATCACTTTATTTGTGTCGGTCAAGATAAACGACTGCTGATCGTTTGCCGCATTCAATATATCCGGCAACGTATTGAGGGATCTGATCTCATTAAGGTAGTACCGCTCACTGTTAAACCCCAGAAACGCCGGGACGGACGCCGTGCGCGTGCCCGTAGGAGAAGTCCAATTTGTGAACTCAAAATAATACGATCCCGCCGAAAACGCCTTTGTCGGCGCAAAGTTAATGGTCGTCCTTGACGTATTTGAGTTATACGTAATGTCAGACGTCCCAAAACTAATATCTGTTATTCCCGCAAGAGCCGTCTGGAAACTGGCATTTGACGATACTGCCAGCTCCGACGCCGTATAGTTACCCGGGGTCAACTCAATCTTGATTATGTTCGTCTCAATCCCCGGCGACTTCCCTTGAATCAAGATAAAGTTACTTCCAAAGCTCTTGTTAATCGTATACCAGGTATACGGTATACCCACCGAATACAGACGCAACGCAACTACATCCTTCAGCGGGTCCGAAAGCTCAAATGAAAATTCAGACGGATTGCCCGTATTCCGGTACTGACTGTCCACGCTTATCACCCTGCTTACTGTTTGCAATAGCAATGGATTCACCTTACCCTTCACTATGTCCACCGACTTTGTCACGTTGATGCGCTGCGCGCGATTGACCGTTTTCGTGTCGTCATCCTGACCCGCGTTTCCTTTCCAAGAAGTAGCCACCTCTTCCTGCTCCTCTTCCTGCTCCTCTTCCTGCTCCTCTTCCTCTTGACCATCACTTTTATATACGCCCTCCTCATACCCCGTTTCTGGATGGAACAATCGATCATAAACATCGTTAAAAAATAAGTATAATCTCGCGTTTTCTCGAGTCAGATTGCTGGCATACTTCCTAAGAAGCTGCTGCAGCCGCGCTTCCAGTTCTCCATCCGTAGGCCGGTTCAACTCGAGAACATCCTCAATTAATTCTTGTTCAGTATAACTGTCTACGTTATAAATGTCCATGTATATATAAACCCCTTGGTTTTATACCAACGCAGTTTCAATAGTTTGTTCTTGGCTAACCCGGTTTATAGTCCTAAAACTTGTTTGCTACCACTTATCATGCGCATAACGCAAATAACATAAAAAACACGTATATGTTTTATGTTATGTTTATGTTCGGCGTGCGCGCGCACTGAACATGCTCTTAATTTTTGCAACAATATCTATTGGTGTTTCCATCAGCGCATCACATGGAAACTGTGTTACACCACTCCCTCGTTTCAGGTGGCGATTCCCGTAAAAGCATGCGCGATCGAGCCATTTCATAAGAATATTCTCTTCCACTGTCATAGCATTTCTTGAGATGTGGTGGTGTCCCACATACGTGTAGCGGTGGTAAGCCTTGTGTTGGTATACTCGGAATTTGTAGTTGTAGGGGTGGTTCCGCACCATCCCTATTCCAGATATTCGATTCCTCTCGTTGTTCATCTCCAAAACAAACATGTGTCCCTCGAGCGGGACCTCTTTGCTTACCGCATATGGGGAGCAATATACGCACTTGATTTTGTCTTTTGCATCGAGATAGGTCCGGTTCTCCTGAAGGGTGGAGTTGTTGAAGCGGGTTGTCATCAGAAAGGCGCTCCTCGTTTTCTTGAAATTTCGAATCTTGGCCCGGGCTTCCTTGGCCCGGGCTTCCTTGGCCCGGGCTTCCTTGGCCCGGGCTTCCTTGGCCCGGGCTTCCTTGGCCACGGGCATTTCTGCACTTGATTCGCAACTGCATTGCCCACTTTCCAATGCATTCAACTCTTTCTTCTTCGGAGTAGTTGCGCATTTTAAACCCATATTACATTTGATTACTGGCGATAACAGACATGCGCGTAATCAATTTTTTATTTTTTTCATTTGAAAATGCATGGAGGAACCATTGCAAAACACAGAGGAACCACTGCACGGAGAAAACCCACAGAGACAACGCAACAATTCTATAACGAGCATGCCGCACGACTTTGACGATCATAACAGCAGCGACGACGAAATCGACCGACAAATGAGAGAGCGCGATTTAAGTCGCCCCACCGAGTCCGAAACCGAACATATCGACATCCTTCTCACCTTTGTAAAAGGCCAAAAACATTTCTATGGACACTGCACTCGCGTATCCAAACAAAAACTAAATATGCTGATGATCCCATGCATCACCATCAGCTCCGTCAATACGATTCTCGGGTCCTTCTTTGGCAATACCCAATGGATGAACAACCTGTCGTCCACCCTCAACACCGTCATTCTCCTGCTCATCTCCATGATGAGCTATTTCAAGTTTGAATCCACCGCCGAATCATTTACCCAACTGCATCGCAGCTACGACAAGGTCGAGGGCGCCCTGCGCCTCGCACATACACGCACCCATTTTCACGCAGAAGAAGGAACCCTGCGCGATACCATAAGCGAGTTCGAAAAGAAAATCCAGGACATCCGAGACGCCGGGACCCCCATCATACCCCGCGAGTCCCGCATATCATTCCCCGTCATCTCACAGGTACACGTGTCGTCCGTCCTTCGCGCCATGGACGTTTACCGCTCCCAACTATACCTGAAATTTACGGACATTCGTGACGAAATAAGGTCCATCCTGGTCGAAGGCGGCGACCAGGACCGCCTGTCCGACCTATACGCCAAAAAAGAAAGCATCAAGAACGACATTAACAGCACCTCTCTGGTTTGCGTCCACCTTGACACCATATTTACACGAGAAATCCGTAACGCGAACCGTAGACCCATGTTGCTTACCATGCTATGCCCCGCCGAGCGCACCGTCTTCCGGGGACTCCATCCCGTCATCGACCAATATCTCGGCTTCATCTTCGACGACGTCTAACGCGCCCCTGCGCATGTGCAACACATCCACGTACCAAAACCACGGGAACTTATACAACAGCTTGAGCGGCTTTTCCGTATCCGCACACCGCGAAAGAACCTCCATATGCGCCTCATTGACCATGGTTATATATACCGTGTATGTCGCGGTGTCCTTCTCAATTACCTTCTGAAAATCATCAATCGCCCCTAACTTCCGAAACGCCGCGAGAACCGTCTGCGGGCTTTCCGTGCGCTCCGCGCCCCTAAGGGTTAATACAAGTATGTACGATTCCATTGTTTAATGGTCACCTATTTCATCTCCTGATCAATTTTGCATGAGGAAATGCAACAAGTTTTTCAATTATTTGAGTCGTGTTGGCCACGATTCAAATACCATTTTGGCGCTGCTTCGAGTACTGTATTCCCCGGTTATTCACTCTTTTTTTATACTATTCGTGTCGTGCTTATCAATCCAAATGCTGTGTCGAAGCAAAAACGCAGCCATCATACATATTACCCCATCATCTTTATGTTTGTTTCTCGATTTATATTTATGCCAAGAATCTATGAGCTCTGCTGCGCAAGAAATGAATTTAGTTCACATGAAGCCCGTTGACACCATCAAAATTAACTGCATGTACATAAATATTGACGGGGAGATTATTAAAACCACCGCGTCCCAACTCAAAGTTACCGACTCCGTGATCCGCAAAAACGAATTCTTGCGGGTTGTTCACGCCAACACACTCAGCGAACATATGAGCAAATACCTATTCCACTCCATGATGCTATACCACATACATCTCACGCACGACGACCTCGAGGGAATGGCCGACGACCCCGACGACGCCAAGGAGACCTTCACCGACTGCCTCTACGAAATCAACATGCACCGCGATCTCGTCCTGCCCGAGGCCATGGAGGTGTTCGGCGACGTCCATGAAATCTTCATTCTCTATCGAGAGAGGAAATCCTGCCGGTTAGAAGGGGGAACAACAGGAAAAAGTCGTCGCGTTCGCATCCAGGTCCCCCGGGGCGGGCACACACGCCGAAGCCTCCTTTAGGCCGGAACATCGTCTCCAGCACATCCGTGAAGTCGTCCATGGCCGCCCGAATCACATGCGCCGGGGTACTGAAAAACCCCATGCGAACAGGCTGCGCCGAGACGCGAAGCGCGGTATAGGGCATCATGCGATAGGACCTGTTATCGGAAGACACGACGAACACCTCGAGATCCACCTCGATTACCACCCGCTCGCACTGGATAGAGCCTTTAAGGGTCGTGGGCGACGTGCGCTTCCAGCGCTGCATAATACGCAAGCAGCGGTCCCCCACAAGCCGGCGCAGGTGCTGGTTCTTGAACGTCGCCTCATACGAGAAATTGCCTTGGGGAGATATTACCACGTCATGCGCGCCTACCTCGCGCGTGAACGCGTCTATGAACTTCGGGGTGCCCAGGTAGGACCCCAAACTGCGCTCCGTGTGCTGCAGCGCACTGATTGTCCGCTCGTACATGGCCGCCGGGCAGCGCGAGAAAAAAAACATGAGGGAGAGATAGACAAGAATTGAAGATACCATTACATAAACACGCGTGACCATTTTATACCTTCTATGTCGAACCCATATAAATGCACGCTGGCTGTTTACGTAGATGATGTCAGAATCCGCCTCTTCCCTCGACCTTGACCACCTATATGAACAGTTGTTCCTGTTCTATTACAACAACTGTTCCGAAAAAAATATCGACGACTTTGACTACGCCGTTACGCGCTTCTTCGAAGCACTGTCGCCCAGCGAGGACAAACACAACGTGTCGTGCCTGCTGGTGAAATACGTGGCCACCTGCGTGCGCAACCGGGACCCCGTCTACGGCTACGGGCGACGTCTCCAATCGTACCTTATGCTCCTGCGCCTCCACGACAACTACCCACGCATGGCCATGGACGCCATCGCGACCATTCTCGCGCTGCCCGGCGGCGTCACCTGGGAGGACGTCAAGTACTTCAGCCACTACGTATGGGAGGAAACGGACAACCGACGCCACCCCATTATCACAAAGCTCATCGACTTTGCTATCGAGAATTTGCAACACAGCCGCATGCGCAAGTGGGTCCCCCGCGAGGGAGGCGGTCGGTACGCATGGATCTTCCACGCCATCCGGAAGCGATACACCATGTCCAACGGGGGCACGCCGACACCACGCGCCTTCCGAAAACTGCTGTGCCACTTTCGTGACGAAATAACGACGGTGAACGCCGGGTCATGGAAAATGGAGCGCCCCGGGAAACTCCTGCGCCTCATGCTCGCCGTGAAAGACCCCGACGAAAACCCCGAATACGTAAAAGAACTCGAGCACCGATGGGCCCTCATCCCCCGCCGCACCCACGACACCTTCGTCGTGGTGGACCTATCCGACGCGTCCCCGAGCGACATATACGACGTGTTTGCCCTGGCCGCCGTGCTTTCACACGACGTCAAACGGATCTTTGTTACCGCCGCCGTTGAACACTGGATCAACGTTGAACGATGTACCGGGCTCGCCGACTACGCCAATATGGTGCGAAACGTATTGAATCATTTGGGCGTTACCGTTGGAAACGTTGGCATATGCGTACGCGCCATGGAATACGCATGCAATGAATGCCTGCAACAGGGGGTTGTCGGTCCTGTCGCACCACCCAATATTGTCGTCCTCTTTGCCAACGACAAATACACCCGCAAACACATATCGGAGATCATGGACTGCTGGACCGACGCCTCCTCGCGACCGCGTTTCTGCTTCTGGAACCTGTGCCAAACTCACTACTACGACCAGCTGCCGTGCAAACTGATTCCGGCATGCGAACACGACTGCATTACCCTTGTTTCCGGACCGCTCGAGATCAGCAGCAAATCAGTCGTCAATAACCGGTCGAATATCTCGCATATACGCGCAATCTAATCCTGCTGTTCGGATCTAATCCTGCTGTTCGGATCTAATCCTGCTGTTCGGATCTAATCCTGCTGTTCGGATCTAATCCTGCGATTCAAATACGCCCCTCAGCCGGGCCAGCTCCTCCATCATGGCCTCCTCGTCAGAATCCGCCGCGCGCCCATACTCGAAACCGCGGATCAGCGGCATGCGCGTGTCCTCCGTCACTACAAGGCTGTCCCTTGTTATTTTCCCGTGTATAATCCCCTCCGCGTGCAGATTCCCGAGAGCTATCTCCAACAGGCCGCGCATACGGTGAACCGACGCAAGCGGCGTGCGCCGCAGGTACTCCATAAGGGGCTCGGCGCGCCTCTCGTAGACAGCGGTGTACTTGTGCTGTTCGTTATATGCCATGCACTTCTCCAACTCCCGTGCACCCACCTTCGCCACGTTCAGCGGACACACCGACTCCACCGGCGCAAACATCCGGGTGTACCCCGGAATCTTCTTGACCATGTCCCCCATTTGTATCTCGTTGGCCGTAATGTCGTCCATCGGGACCACTCGGACCCTGTGGTCGGCCCCGGAATCGCAGAAATCAATGTTGGTATACACGCATTCGCGCTTGGTCTGTGAAGTAAGGGTCATATATTATACGTGCGCATTTTTGTACCCCCATCTAAACTATAAAAAATATTATGGCATAACCATAATATTTGTGCCCACCTAAGCATCGCATAAGCATCGCTAAGCATCGCGCTTCCTCTTGTTGTTCGCCTCCTGGGCAATCAGTTCGTCCAGCGCATCCGATATGCGCTTCTCGGCGGCCATTACGGTTTGCTCCCGCCGCTCTTTCTTCCGCAGTTCGCCGTCCAAGGTGTCCCGAAAGCTTCGCAGCGTACCAACGATCTCCCGCTGGGTGTTGACCAGCTCGTCCATCTCGCGGTTCTTCTGTTCGATAAATACACGCACCGCAGTCGCCCGCTTGGTGCAGACGGCCATGAGCTCGGGCTCCGACGACATAGCATGATCCCTGACAAACTGCATGTTTTCCAAGAACTCTATCGTCTCCTGGCGTACATCGGCAGGGACATCCTTCATGCCGGGGTCGTTTTCAAACATGTACCGGTACACGTGATGCATCAGGTCGTAGACCATGCGGGTCTCGGTCCTGAACGAATCCATGTCGGTCACACCGGACGCATACTTTTGGTAGTATTCGCGAATCTCCTGCTCCATCTCACCGAAAGACCCCTCCGGGTCCATCGCGAGCATGCTCTTGATATGAGTGTACTGCATCTCCTTCAAGCCTCTCTCAATTCGGGGTGTCATTGTTTTCTTTCTACTTGGGTTACAGCCCGCTTCGGGCATCTCCCGAATCAATTTTTTCATATTTCGTTATCGCAATAACGCGCAATCTAAAATTTTCCCATCACGTACCGCCGCCCACCAAGCGTAGAAGTCGCGACCTCGGGGCTTTGCTCCCCGTACATCCCACAGGTCCACCTATAAATACGGCGCTGCCGCCGACAGTACGCGTCCGCGTCGCGCTTGCTCACAAACACAATGTGCTTCCTATAACTCATCGTCTTCTTGTACATGCGCATGAGCACCCGCACCCAGTGCTCGTGCCGCGCCACGGCCGCCTCATACATGACCGGGTGGGGGCCGCTCGGGCCACTCGGGACTCGAAATGCAACCGCGTCCAGCGAAAACGCCATGGGCGTCAGGGTTACCGTGCCCCGCAAGGGACAGGAGCCATGTACCGCATAGTCACCTCTTATGTGACACCACATACAATACATTTTTAGAACGAATTTATTTATATTTTTTGCGACGCGCATACATCAAGCACTGCTCATACACATAAAACCCAAACGCATTCACCAGCGACGCCCGGGCACAGCATACGGCGAAGCCGCGCCACAGGTTGCCCTCCGACCACGCCTCTCTGAAGGTTATCGGACGCGCCTGCATACGCGTCTTCGCCGTGTCGAGCGGGTAGGTCACCATCCACGCGGTCACGCCCGCAGCGGCACCCGCCGCCGGGATCGGCACGCGCCTCTCCCGGAGCCACCGGTACGTTCCGAAATAGGCCACGTTCGACGGCGTCTCCCGGCCAATCACCACCGGGAGGTTCAAAAAGGCCCGCTGCATGTTCGGCACCCGCGCATACTGCTGCGCCTGCACCTTGTAGTAGTCGAGCGGGCATATGATCGCCGCCGTTACCACCCCCGACGCCGCTGCACCCAGCACGGGACTGCCGCTGCGGTCCCGCACCGCGTCATTCACGTAAAATGCGACCCCGACCACCATGGGGCTCTGCATCAACGGGTAGGACAGCCCGCGGTACAGCATCCTCGGCGTAAGCGATCGCTTGGCAGATCCGTCGTGATTACCACACTGCTTCGGTGTACCACACTGTCGCCACGTTTTTAAGGTATCAAATGGATGGCCCACCAGCGTCTGCGCGACGCCGCTCGCCATTCCCGCGAACAAACTTTCCATACTCATACCCACCGCTTGCCTCTATACCCCGTTTAGGATCTCGGATTTCCTTTTATATACGCCCTTTATAATGATGTCTGTCTTGCGTTTTCTGGTCCTGCTGCTGGCATGCCAGTGCTCCGCCTTCCGCGTCATGCAATACAACGTCGAGTGGCTCTTCCTCGACTACTACAGCCCCGCCGACTGCCCCGGGCAGGGCTGCACCTGGACCGACGCGGACCGCGCCGAGACGCACATGGCCGCCGTGGCCGACGTGGTCAGCGCCGTGCGCCCCGACCTCCTCAACATATGCGAGGTCGAGGGGATGCACGAAATCGACACACTCGCCCAGCTGAGCCGCGACGACAGCGGCAAGGCGCTCCAGGGACACTTCGTCAAGGGCACCGATAGTAGCACCGGCCAAAACGTCGGCCTGCTCACCTCCCTCCCGGTACTCGACATGTACAGACTCAACGACCGCGTCGCATTCCCCGTACCGGGCTCCACCTGCGCCGCCGAGTCGGCGATCGATGCCGTCGGGAACACAAAACAACTACGCGGGGCAAGCGACGAGGGCGTGTCCAAGAACTACGTGGCCAAGATCCAGTGGATGGGCGTCGACATTACCGTATTTGGTGCACACTTTCTCGCGTACCCCGACAGGAGCGACCGCTGCGTGAAGCGAGAGGCACAGGCCGCCGTGGTGGCAAACGCCGTGACCGACGCCCTCAAGACCGGCGAGGTCATACTCTTGGGCGACCTCAACGACTACGACGCCGAGGTCCCCGACAAAAACAATAACCAACCCATCTCCCTCGTACTCGACATCCTCAAGAACGGGACCGCCGCGCGCCCCTACGACCGCGTACTGCGCAGCGCCGCCGAGTGGGTGGGCCAGGGAGACCGATACTCCGACTGGTGGGACAAGAACGGCGACTGCGCCGCCGAGGACGGGGAGCTGGGCGCCATCGACCACGTACTCCTCTCCCCCGCCCTCTTCGACCGCATCGACGACGTCTTCTTCTACCACGCCTACACCGAGAACTGCGACCGGAATACCTCCGACCACTATCCGCTCGTCGTGGACCTCGTTTGAGGACCTTGCCGTTTTGCTTCTACCTACGTACAAGCAAACCTTACTACGCGCTTTTGCGAAGCGTAAAACGCACCTTCTTTCGCGCTCGCGTCTTGTTCTTACTCCTCTTCAGTATACTTTTGCGCGTGGCCTTGGCATTGCCTTTGGCGTTGGTGCCTCCTTGAGGAACCGTTCGGGCGCCTCCTTGAGTCCCTTGAGCGCGCACGAACTGCTGCGTGCCCGACGAGACATAGCCCATCAACGCATTCTTGTTCACCGCCGACCCCGGCTCGTACATCCGGGCCATCGCCATCCCGCGCACGCTCGACGGCCGGTCGTTCCCCACAAACATCATAAACGGGTCCTCCGCCAATGAGGGCCGCTCGGGGTCCTTCACACCGCGGTAGCGCAACAGCGCGTTCATCTCCTGGAACAGGTCGCCCGTGTTCTTGAAACAGATGCACGCCAGGAACTCCGCCAGGATCGACACGTTCTCAAACGCCGCCGCGACGTCCTCCGGCGACGCCACCCAGCTCATCTTGGTGCCGATGTGGTTCAATACGTTGGCGTACACCGACGACGCCGACAACTCCTTACCCGTCTTCAAGTTCACATTCTTGAAGGTGGGACCCACCACGAAGTTCTCGTTTACGTAAATGTGGAACCCCACGCTGTAGACGTCCTTCTTCTTGGCCTGCGTGCTGTACCCCGTGTAGTTCAGCCCGGTATTGTTCGCGCCCAACTGGAATACCATGTCGTGCAACACGAGGTTTTTGTCGTCCTTCGCCTTGGTGAAACTGCAGTAGGACATGGCGTCCGCTACCGACGCCCCCGTGCAGGCCGTGTAGTCGTCCTTGTCCTTGCCGAGGAGCGCCGCGGGGTCGTTCTCGTACAAGTGGCTCAGATCCGACGCATTGTTCACCGTATCGAAGCTCTTATATAGCGGGTCTGACTCTTTGTTTTCGCGGGCCTTTTTTGCGAGATCGAGCGCCGCCTCCCTCGTCAGGAGCGCGGGGTCGTTCTTCAGGAGATTGATGAACCCGTTATACAGATTCTCGTCGATCGTGCTCGTCGACCCCGTGTCCCGCGCGCCCTCCATGATGCCATACTGCAGGTCGTGGAAGCCGCGCTCCATGGGGGTCGCCGCGTTGCCAGGGGTCTTGCGGGGCAACTGCCTAAGCACGCCCTCGATGACCGCCCGCGACAATCCGTTCACCACCCCCCGGGCCTGCGGCGAGAGGTCCTTGCCCAGCTGCACGCGTTCCAGCGCCGCCTCATAACGATCCAACTGGATGTCATTGTTCGCCTTCTGTGCCGCCACGTTGGTCGCAAACTTGCCCAGAAACTCGTCATACACCATCTGCATACGCGCGTCTCCGGGGTTCGCTCGCTTGCTGCCGAGCATGCGCGCGAACGACGCCGCCGTCACCTTGTTGGGCGCCGAGGTGGGCGGCTTCATGCTTTTGTCCGAGGGCAACAGCTCATTCATGATGTCGTTGAGGTACTTCTCTATCGCAGCCTTGTCCATGGGACCGCCTGTCGTCTTATCGCGTGTCTTCGCCACTGTGCTCTCGATCGTATACTCATTCGACTCCAATTTCTTCGAAACATCATTGATGTAGTCCACATAGGTCGCATCCGCGGGACCTGCTCCCGCGGCCATAGGCCGATGCAGCTCCGCTTGTGCGACCATAGACCGCTGCTGCGACATTTGGTCACGGACCGCACCTCCGGTGCTCGAAAAAAGCCCACGGATCTCCTGCTCCTCATGAGGCCGCTTGTAGTCGTCCGTCACCAACGAAAACGCGATCAGCGTTCGGTAGGTCAGTGACGTATACAGCGCGATGGGGGGCATTCCCGGGTTGGATTCACACAGGCTGTGGAAGATGTCGGCCATCATCTGGCGGATCTGCAGCGCCTCCTCGGCCATCGAAGGTTCCTCTGGATCCTCTGGATCCTCTGGATCCAAAAATATTCGGACGGGGCTCGCCAATGCACCCGCTATGAAGTTATACTGATTCAGGTACTCAACTGGCACTTGCTTCTTCACCGGCGCGTCACCTGACACCGAAGGCGACGGGCCATCAGGGGCCACCTTACCTTGGTCTTCATCCGTGTCTTCATCCGTGTCTTCATCCATCGCTTCCCGCTGCGCCTGTTCCTTCTCCCACTGTTCATCAAGGGCGCGCTTCTTAAGGTAACTTTCCATTCTGCTCAACCGCTTTACAGGACCAGAGGGATGCTGCGCTTGACCGATTGGCTGCGCTTGACCGAGGGTATTACCCACAAGGGGTCTGTCGACTATCACGTCTGCTCCTCCGCCCTGCCGGGGCGCCATCTCCCCCAACAGGTACACCGTGGCCTCCTCCAGCTCCTGCCGCAGGTTGTCCAGCGCCACAGACGCAGCGCGCGTCACGCGTCCGAGGTTGCGACCCACGCGACCCAGCCAGTTGCTCAGGCTATTCTCGAAGTCGTCCGAGTGCCGGCTCTCCACGTCGGTCATATTTTCCCGGTCCTCCTCAGTCGGAGGCCTATCCAGAGGATCAACGTTACTCGACGGTTCGGCCGCCTCAGACTCGTCCAGATGTTCCAACATGAACGGGGTCCGCTGCTCGCCCTCGAAAGGCGTAAGCTGGTTCTCATCCATCTGGTAATCCCGCTTCTCTCCCATGAGAGGCGTAATCGGTCTGCCGACATCCATCTGATAATCCCGCTTCTCCCCCATGAGTGGTGTAAGGTTCTTAACAGTTTCGACCTCCATAACCGGGACAGCCTGCGCCTCAGGTACTATCACGAGACCAAAGCCGGGGGCCCGTTCCTCTTCGGGGACCGGAAACGCAGCGACGCGCATCCGCTTGTCCCGAGAAGCACCCTCGTCGTCCCTACCGCGCTTACCTTTTGGTGCCCGAGGCCGCGGCACCGGCGTTGCCTGTGGTTCTTCCTCCTGTGGTTCTTCCTCCTGTGGTTCTTCCTCCTGCGGAAGCCGGAACTGCTCCGCGATCTTGTTCTTCAGCTTCACCAGCCGCTTAGTGCTCGAACTCCCGCCGTTATAGTCATGCGTGACGTCGTGCGCCATAATGTTTACCAACAGGGCCGCCATCACCCGCGGCTTAAATATTACTTCTGGTATGTCACTCATGTATATACATTATCCACATTTTTATGTTCTGCTGCCGTACATACCGATCTCTATCTCCTCCATGGGGCGACCCCTCTCATGACCCTCGTACGCCCTTTTGTACGCCCTTTTGTACGCCCTTTTGTATGACCTTTGTATTAAACACACAAGAGGGGGATATGTCAAATACAGTAGAATCCATGAATGAAAAAACAAACTATGCAATTATAAAACAGAACAATTATAGTTATATTAGAGAACCTGGACCAAAATAGCCAAAATAGCAGATCCAGAAATGAGTGACAGTTTGAGAAATGAGTGACATTTTAAAATGCTTGTTTTTGCAGCAAAATAAGTATTTAAATGCATATACCCCCCCAGAAGGGGCTTGATATGGGCCCGAAAGTTATATAGTCGCATGACCTTGGTGATGTATATGAAGAAGGGGGCTCCCGAGAACAAGGTAATTAAACTGGCGTACGACTTTTATGAAAACGAGCTCGGAATCGTGTATGACGCGGACCATGAAACGGAGGTGAGCGTGGACTCTGTGCTGAGCCAGCTGCCGACCAAAATAAACGAGAGGGCGATCGATAAGGACAAGCGGCTCACCATCTACAGCTGGGGAGTGAAAAAGGACAAGAAGGCGGTCGACTGCGACCTGATATTCGATCTGCGGAAGTTTCAAACAAAAATAGACAAGGACCTCGACGTTCACAAGCTGACCGGCCTGAGCGCTGTCATCCAAGACAGCATCGTGTTGCACCCGAAATTCTTGGAGTTGGCCGAAACCATCTTAACACACGTGGAGTCGGAGAACCCGGGCGACATAGCCTTCATATGCAACCACGGGAAGCATCGCTCGGTGGGCTGGGCGGAGCTGCTGCGCAAATTATTCTACGACAAGGCGACCGTAAAGCATCTGTGCCGCAAAAATTGGGCGACATAAACAGGTATTTTAATTGCTACCCCCGGAAGGACCTACAAAGGGCCTGGATCACGGGTCGATGAGGTGGGGCTGGTGCACGGGGAAGGCGAGCGGGGGGCCGGAAGTCAAGGGGAGCGGGGCGAGGCCGTTGACGGGGGCCACGGGGCGGTCGGAGTCGAGGAGCCGGCGGAGGGGGCCGTCGTCGCGCGGCAGGAGGGGCAGCACGCGGGGGTCCGGGTCGGGCTCGCGCAGGACCTGCGAGGCGAGCACGGCCTCGTTCATGGGCTGGTAGTGGCCGCCGGGGTCGCGGCCCATGTAGTAGTCGAGCACCCAGAGGAGGCGGCGCTTGTAGCCGGGGCGGTCGCCCATGAGGGCCGCGAAGCGGGCGCGCCAGCCGGGGTGGTCGGGCGCGACGAACTCCTGCAGCGCGGCGCGCGCGGGCTCGTATGGGTCGGCGTCCTCTCGGGGCCGCGCGCGGAAGCGGCGGTCGCGCGCCAGCTCCTCGCGCAGCGCGTCCTGCTCCTGGTCGGCCAGGCGGCGGAAGATGCGCCCGAACACGGCCCAGTCCAGGCGCGCGTCGGCGGTGAGCAGGTGGCCGCGCGCGGCGCGGTAGGCCTCGAAGAGCCGCTCGAGCCCGGAGGCGTGGATGTTGGCGGCCATGAGCCGCGGCAGGAAGTCGTTGCCCAGGAGGAAGCAGAGGGCCACGTAGTCGGCCACGGCGCGGTGGCGGTCTTGAGGGCCGCTGGGGCGGCGGCCCAGGGCGCGCGGGATGCGCTCCGCGAGGCGGCCCACGTCCAGCCGGTAGGCGGGCTCGCCGGCCATGCCCGCGGCCACCTCGATGCGCGAGCGCAGGAAGTCGGGCGCCTCGCGGAAGATGTGGATGCTGGCGCAGCGGCGCAGGTGCAGCAGGGAGAGCATGATCAGGTCCGCGTCCAGCCCGTACAGGGCCACGCGCCCGGGCGCGGGGTGCGCGCGCAGGTGCGCGAAGATCTTCTGCTCGCCCTCCCCCGGCCGGTCCGCGCAGTCGCACCGCACGCCCGGTCGCCCCGCGAAACGCGCGTACACGGCCGCCGAGAGCCGGTCCATGAAGGGCTCGCCGGCGGTGATGCGCGTCAGCGGCCAGTCGCCGCTCGCCTGCGCCGCGCCCTGCTTCTCGAAGAGCCCGCGGCTGCGCCGCCGCACCTGCTGCTGCACCTTGGGGAACGGCGCGGCCCCGTCGAAGGCCACCAGCACCTCGCGCGCGGGCGCCATGCGCAGCACGCGTTCAATCGCCTCCAGGGTGCCCGCCACCAGCGCGGCCTCCAGCGCGGGCCAGTCGCGGGCCAGCCCCGGGCGCTCCTCCAGCAGCGCGCGGTGGCAGTCGTACACGAGTGAGTTAGAGTCCAGACAGAGCAGGTCCGGCCGCGCGGCGACGAAGGCCGACACGCCGTCCAGCAGCCCCGGGCAGTTGCGGATGAGATAAGAGAAGTAGCGGGGAATTCCCATTGCTTTAGCTGGCGCGCTCTGTTTATGTCCTTGAAAAATATCAGCATAGTATAATATGAACCCCGCGCGCCTCAATCTCGTATCCTTCGCCTACCTGTTCTTCCGCCTGGCCCCCTTCGTGGTCGTCTGCTTCTTCGCGATCGCCTCGCTGTTCGCGCAGGACCTCAAGGGCGTCATGTACCTGGCCGGCCTGCTGCTGACCGCCCTGGGCGCGGCCGCCGCCGCCAACGGCCTGGGCCTGTCCGCCCCGCAGGCGCCGCCCGTGTGCCGCCTGGTCGAGCTGGGCGAGGGCGAGCTGTCCTCCGCGCCGCTCGGCCTGGTGGTGCTCGCCTACTCGCTCGGCTACCTGCTGCTGCCCATGGTGCGCCACGAGCGCCTGATGACCAACGTGCCCGCGCTCGTCTTCTTCCCCGCGCTCATCGCGGCCGACCTGCTCTGGAGCGCCCGCCACGGCTGCTACGGCGCCTCCCACGCGCTGGCCGCGGTGGGGCTCGGCCTCGCCGGCGGCGCCGCCTGGGCCGCGGTGGTGGGCCGCGCGGCCCCCGGCCTGCAGTACCTGGCCCCCGCGCCCGGCGCCGACAAGTGCGACGCGCCCAAGAAGTCCACCTTCCGCTGCCGCGTCTACAAGAACGGCCGCCTCATCGGCAACCTGTAGGCTGCAACCGAGCACCCGACAACCACGCAACTGCGCGAACACAAAACTATTTTTCGTCCAGGAAACAGAACCAAGATCATTTAACGGAGAACCTTACATGATCCAGAAATGAGTGACAGTCTCGGAAATGAGTGACGTTTTGAAACGCCCAAAATTGATCCGCGCGCCCCCGCCGGGCCCCGCAAACACAATGCCCCGCAACGCCCCCGCCAACAAGCTGCGCCTCTCCGAGGACCCGCTCGAGCAGTACGCCCGCGTCGACAAGATGCTCGGCAACGGCATGTTCTACGCCCGCACCCCCGAGCACACCCTCGTCGCCCACATCCGCGCCAAGCACCGCGGCCGCAACAAGCACGCCAACGTCGTGCGCCCCGGCGCCCTCGTCCTCGTCGGCCTGCGCGAGTGGGAGAACCCGCCCAAGAACGCCGACCTCATCTGCACCTACGACGACGCCCAGGAGGAGCGCATCCGCCCCCTCGAGCCCCGCCTCTTCGAGGAGGACGCCCTCGTCGACGCCCCCGACCTCGCCCCCGAGGCGCCCCTCTGCGTGGACGACATCTAAGCCACCACCGCGCGCCCCGCCGCCCACTCCCGCGCCGCCCGCAGCACCGCGCGCCGCCCCGCGGCCCCGAACATGCCGATCGCCCACGACCCCGCCATCCGCCGACACGCGTCCAGCACGCTCCCCCGCGCGTACTCCCCCAGCACCGCCTCCGGCGCCGCCACAGACCCCGTGCGCGCCCGCACCGCGTTGTGGAACCGCCACAGCCACTCCCGCACCGCCGCCCGACCCACCGGAACAGGACTGCCCCGCACGTACGCGCGCGCGTGCTCCGCGCAGATGTCGCACGGCAGGTGGAAGCACAGCCCCATCAGCATGCGCACAATCACCGCCCCCTCCCGCTCCCACTCAGCCTCCCCCGTCTGCTCAACCGCCATGTGCAGGAACCGCCACGTCGGCGGACCCCACACAGACCGACCCCGCGCCGTCGGAACCCGCCGCGCAGGCACCGCACCCGCCTTGCTCGCATCGATCGCATCGCTCGATAACCGCCCCCGATAGGTAAAATGCATATACATTAAACACCGGGAAAT
>Ga0255776_10001211_pt1 | contig 29279 bp, 27 predicted proteins | sample 071ome_19_FD_179974 | JGI IMG/M metagenome (GOLD analysis project Ga0255776, IMG submission 179974) | Coastal salt marsh microbial communities from the Groves Creek Marsh, Skidaway Island, Georgia - 071413AT metaG (version 2) | ecosystem: Environmental > Aquatic > Marine > Intertidal zone >... | reverse complement strand
CGAGCCCCACGCTGGTTTGCTGACTCATACCCGTCGCCGTTCGCTGTCGATCTAGCCCATCGCCCCGTCTTCTCGGATGAAGACAGGTTGGTCGACGGTGGAGCGTTCGGCATCGAAGCGGTAGCCCATGCCGTCGAAATCGGTGAGGGCTTTGGCCGACTTGATCCGTTCCTTGATGATCCAGCCCGACATCGCGCCACGGGCTCGTTTCGCGAAGAAGGAGACGATCTTGTAGGGGCCGCCGTTCTTGGAGTCGAGGAAGGTTGGCGTGATGACGCGAGCGTCGACCTTCGACGTGTCGACCGAGCCGAAGTACTCGTTGCTCGCGAGGTTGACGAGCACGTTGGCGCCAGGGCTCTCGGCCAGATCGGCGTTGAGTTGTTCGGTGATGCGATCACCCCAGAACGTGTAGAGATCCTTGCCGCGATCGGTCTCGAGCGAGGTCCCCATCTCCAGCCGGTACGGCTGCATCAGGTCGAGTGGGCGAAGGACGCCGTACAGCCCGGACAGGATCCGCAGCACTTTTTGGGCATGGGTGAAGTCACGCTCGGTGAATGTGCCAGCGGGGTCCATGCCGAGGTAGACGTCGCCGGTGAACGCCAGCAACGCAGGGCGGGCGTTGTCGGTCGTGAAGGGCTGCTCGAAGTCTTGGTAGCGCTCGTGGTTGAGTTCGGCGAGCCCCTGGGAGACCGACATCAGCTTCGCAATGTCGGCCGGAGACTTCTCGGCCATCACATCGACGAGCGCCTGCGTGTCGTCCAGCATGCGAGGCTCGGAGTGCTTTTTGGTGGGGAGTTCGGACTCGTAGTCGAGCGATTTCGCGGGTGAAACAACGATCAGCACAACTCCGGTCTACTGGCTTTGGATGCGGCGTGCCTACCGGAGGTCGCTTCCGGCCAGCAGATGTGATCGACTTCAGGCAGCGAGCGTCGTGCCGAAAGGGTTGCCATGCGAATCAGCACTGGTTGGAGTACCGAACCCGACGGCGCTGCCGCGATCCGGACGGCGCTCGACGCTGCGCTTGGTGAACTGGATAGCGGACCCGACTGGATCGTTGCTTTTCCATCGGTCGGGCTTGACGGTGATGCGGTAGCGCAGGAGCTCGCAGCGCAGGTCGGCGAGGTGCCGGTCCATGCAGCGACGTCGTGTCTCGGTGCCATGACCGCTGCCGGTTTCCACGCACAGGACGGGAGGGGCGTCGGGGTCCTGGCCATCTCTGACCCCGACGGGGCCTACGGCACCGCAGTCGAGCCGATCGGTGACGATCCATCCGCCGCAGCGTCCAACGCAGTGCTCGCGGCGCTGGCTCAGGCTGGGCGGGCTGGCGAACAGCCGATGTTGATCTGGCTCTCTGCGGTTCCCGGGTCGGAGGAAGCCGTGCTGGCCGGCATCCATGCGGTCGTCGGCACGCAGACCCCGATCGCCGGTGGCAGTGCAGCCGACAACACGATTGCGGGTGAATGGCGACAGTTCGCAGGCGGGTCCGTTCTGGGGGATCACATTGTCGTGTCGACACTGTTCCCCTCGACTCGGGTCCATCACTCCTTTCACAGCGGCTATCTCGACACCGAGACCGAAGGGGTCGTGACCCGTTCTGTCGGCCGGCGGCTCTACGAGATCGACGGTCGGCCGGCCGGCGAGGTCTACGCAGCATGGGCCGATGGCGACATCGACGAGTTCCTCCCCGAGGGTGGCAACATCCTGGCCGCATCGACGATGCACCCGCTGGGGCGCCGAGCCGACGGACTCGACGGCGAACAGAACTATGTGCTCGCCCACCCGGCGAATCTGCACCCCGACGGTTCGATCGATCTCTTTGCTGACATTGAGGACGGCGATCGACTCATCCGGATGCGCGGCACCGCCGACTCCTTGGTGTCTCGGGCCGGCCGGGTGGCCACCTCCGCGCTGCGCAGCGGTGGGATCGATGCGTCGTCGGTTGCCGGCGGACTGGTCGTGTACTGCGCCGGTTGCATGCTGGCGGTGCAGGAGGAGATGGACGGTGTTGTCCAGCAAATGCGGGCTGCGCTTGGCGACGCACCATTCCTCGGCACGTTTACGTTCGGCGAGCAGGGGTGTTTCGTTGGCGGCGACAACTACCACGGCAATCTCATGATCTCTGTCGTGGTGTTCGAGGCCTGATGTGACCGAACCGGTCGACGACGATGCACGAGAACAGCTGCGTGAACTTCGGCTCGATCATCGTCGCGCCCTGCGGGCCGCCGATGAGCAGAAGGACCAGACCAACAGCTTGTTGGCCGTCGTTCGGCTCCTCACCGGATCAGCAAACACCGATGTTGACCTGCCGTCGGTCCTGATCGAACTTCGGGGTCTGCTCGACTTTGACGAGGCCGTCATTCTTCGCCGCCGCTCGAACGGCAGTCTCGCGGCAGAAGCTGCCACCACACCGAAGCTCCAGGATCTCGTGGTGTGGCCGGGCTCGTTTTTCGAGCAGGTGCTGGCAGGCACGACGACGGCGAGTTTCGATGTTGCGCACATCCCGGAGTGGGCTGCCGTTGAGGGGCTCGACCTGCCGGTGGTGTCGGCCCTCCTTGTGCCGCTTGAAGCGGGTGACGCGACCGGTGTTCTGGTCTGCACACACCCCAGTCGTGGTCATTTCAACGCTCGACGGGTCGAGCTCGCCGCCCAGTTCTCGCCGGTCGCGTCCCAGATCCTGCAGTTCTCTCAGCTCCGCAGCGCGCTGCGGGCCGAGCGTGACCTGCTCGAGTCTCGGGTTGAGGAACGAACCGAGCAGCTGCGAGGTGCGCTCGAGCAAGCCCAAGCAGCCGACCGGGCGAAGTCCAACTTTCTCGCCAACATGAGCCACGAGATCCGGACCCCCCTGAACGCCGTGATTGCGGGTGGCGAGCTGCTTTCTGACTCTGAGCTTGACCCATCGCAGTCCGAACTTGTCAGGCTGATCCGCAGCAGCGGGGAGAGCTTGCTGGTCGTCATCAACGACATTCTCGACCTCTCCAAGATCGAGGCAGGCCGCCTCACGATCGAGAATCGGGTGGTGGAACTTCGGCGGGTCGTTGACGACTCGATCGCCATGGTGCGCCCCGAACTCAACGAGAAGAATCTTTCGTGTTCGGTCGATCTCACCGGTTGTCCGGACTTCATCGAGATTGATGAGGTGCGGCTTCGGCAGGTGTTGGGCAACCTGCTGTCGAACGCCGCAAAGTTCACGATGGCCGGCGGTGTTCGCGTCGAGGCGGCGTGGAGCGCAGAGCCGACCCCGATGCTCGAATTCGCGATCATCGACAGCGGTATTGGGATTCCGGCTGATGAACATGACCGTCTCTTCGAGCCCTTCAGCCAGGTCGACGCCTCGACGACGCGGCGATTCGGTGGAACCGGACTGGGCCTGGTCATCTGTCGACAGCTTTGCGAGATGCTCGGGGGTTGGATTTCCGCCCAGAGTGAGCCGGGCGTCGGCAGCACGTTCCGTTTCGCAGTCGCAGCACCGCGCGCCACGGTGCCAGCCACCGTCCGGGCGGCTGAGACGGGGAGTGACCCATCTACCGACGACATGCCGGGCCGGGTACTTCTCGCCGAGGACAGCGAGACCAACCGCATGGTCGCGATCGCGCTTCTCGAGCGTCTCGGGATCGAACCCGATGTCGCCGTCGATGGTGGCGAAGCGGTCGCCATGGCGACGACGAACCAGTACGACGTCATCCTCATGGATATCCAGATGCCTGTCATGGACGGGGTTGAGGCCGCGGCTGCCATTCGCGCTGCGTTGGCCGACGCACCGACCCCATACATGATCGCCATCACCGCCAATGCGCTCACGGGCGAGCGGGAGAAGTACCTCGCTGAAGGGCTCGATGACTATCTCGCCAAACCGCTGCGACGGGCTGATCTGGCTGCCGCCCTGCGCCGGTCACAGGATGCGAGCATCAAGGTGTTCGACGAACGGTGACCAGCTGAGTGACGCGACGCCCTCGTCGCACCCTTGTCATCGACGTCCGAAATCCCTACTGTCCGCCAATGAACTTCCCGAACACTGGGGGCCACAACCAGTGGTACCCGTTCCTCGACCGGCCGTTGCCCGACCAGGTCGACGGCATCCTCCAGAATCCTGCGGTCATCCCAGTTGCTGACGTTGATCCGCTGCCCAAACGGGCAACGTACGTGGTGGTTGGTGCCGGGATTCACGGCATGTCGACCGCCTACCACCTGGCGAAGGCGCTGGAGACCAGCGGCAAGGGAAGGGGCAGCGACGTCGTCCTGATCGACAAGAAGGGTCCGGGTGCCGGTGCGACCGGCCTGGCGTGCGGTTGTGTTCGGAACCTCTACATGACCGGGCCGCTCCACTCGATCCTGCGGGCGAGCGTCGAAGTGTGGGAGTCCGACCCGGTCAATTTCGGTTTCCAGCAGGTCGGGTATGTCTCGATCGGCGAAGAAAACCAGACCGAGGACTATCTCGCACTCAATCAGAGTCAGATCGACTCCGGCTACCCCTCCGACCTCTACACCGGCGAAGACGCTCACCGCTTCCTCACCTCGATCTGGCCCGACTTCAAGACCGACAAGTGCGATGTGGTCCTCCACGAGCACCGGTCGGGCTACGCCGGCACACACATGGTGATGTGGGGCCTCGAGCAGAAGTGTCGACAGTGGGGTGTCCAGCGGGTCTACGGGGTAGAGGTCACGGGCTACGACATGGGCTCGGGCACTGCGGGTGGCGGTGTTGGCGGTGGTTCGGTGTCAGCGGTCGAGACCACTGCAGGCCGGATCGAATGCGAGCAGGTCGTGGTCGGGGCTGGCGCGTGGACACCTCGGCATTGGGAATGGCTCGGCGGACCAAACACCCTCGATATTCACTATCCCGATGGGCACGTCGCCGAGCAGCACGCCATGTGGACGTACTGGCGACTCCTCGAAGGTGAAGTGTTCATGCCACCGGGTGTCGATTACCGCACCGCCGATGGCAAGGATGCGCCGGTTCTGCACGTTGAACTGATGAATACGCCGGTGTTCGGCGATGACGGCGAGATGATCCAACCTCACGTGTACACCTACACCCGGTATGCGGCGGAGCGGGTCGGCGCCCCTGGCTTGCAGGGCGGCACGATCCCCATTCCGATCGGCGATTCGGCCCAGGTCGAGCCCTACGGCCACCTCAATGATCAGTACCAAGCGGACGACTGGTTCCCTGAGTACTACTGCAAGACCCTGGGCATGCTGATGAAGCGCTTCGAGAACCTCGAGCCGTATTTCAAGCAGCGCCGCAATGGCGGTATCGGTGCCTTCACGCCGGACAACGTTCCCGTGTTCGACCATGTCGCCGACAATGCCTTTGTCATCGCTGACTCGAACCACGGCTTCAAGATGATCGGGGTTGGCAAGCTCACCGCCGACATGCTGATCGGTGGCACCAAGCCATGGGAGCTCGAGCCGTTCACGTTCGAACGCTTCGCCACGGGGGCCACGTTCGGCGACCGCAACAGCAACTGCCCATGGGTATGAGGAGGCCTGGCTGAGCATGCCTGTCCGGCTCGGTCCGACCGATCACGATCCGGCCTACCCGTGCAGCGAACCTGCGCTGTACGAACCTGACCGCGAACTCCTCGGATACATGCTCCAGGACTTACGCGTGTTGATGCGGCGCATGCACGCTGGGGAGATTGAACTGCAGCCCTATGAGTCCATCCAGTGGGACGTTCATGGCCTGGCGCGCCGAACAGTGATTTGTGACCCGGCCGGGCTCGAGAGTGAGTCTGACGTCTGTGTCGTGGGCTTCTTCGGTGAGCGTCGCCGTGGCGCCACGACGCAGAAGCGCATTGACCGACTCGAACGCGAACTCGTCGCCCAGTTCCGGGATCATCCCGGGGTGCTGAGCTACTCATCGATCGAACTGGTTGACGACTACTGGGCGAACCTGGTCGTGCACACCGACCCGGCCGATCGCGAGCGCTGGCGTGCAGGCGACCCCCATCGAGAGGCGGCCGAAGATGCATCCCCTGACCACTATCGGTCGGTGCGGATCCATCACGGGGTGGTGCCCCAGGGTGTTCGCTGGTCGAACAGCATTCGTCTGCTACGGACGAAGTACTGGGACTATGGCGAAACGTCGACGGGTCAACCAGTTTGGGAAGCGATCCGGGATCTTGAGCCGTCGACTCCCGCCCCCCGGTCCTAGCGATTCGCTCGGCATGGCCCGCACCGCAGAGGTCGGCCGCTTTTCCGCCAGCGGATGCCGAGCGTAGGCTCGCCGCTCATGCCCGGCCTTCTTCCCGACATTGACCCCGACGGACTGCTTGAGTACTCCGTTGTCTACACCGACCGCGCTGTCAACCACATGAGTGTGTCGTTCCAGCAGGTCATGAACGACATCTCCCGCGTGCTGCGAGAGGTCTACAACGCCGAAGGGGTCGCCGTGGTGCCCGGCAGCGGCACGTTCGGGATGGAAGCGGTTGCTCGACAGTTCGCAACCGACGAACACGTGCTCGTTGTCCGCAACGGATGGTTCAGCTATCGATGGACTCAGATCTTTGAGGCGGGATCGATTCCGAAGAGTCACACAGTCCTCAAGGCCCGCCGGGACCGACCCGGAGCTCAAGAACCATTTGCGCCGGCCCCCATCGACGAGGTGGTCGCGGCCATTCGGGCCGAGAAGCCTGCGGCCGTCTTCGCGCCTCACGTCGAGACCTCGGCCGGCATGATGCTGCCCGACGAGTACATCTCGGCGCTCGCCGAGGCGGCACACGAGGTCGGTGCGCTCATGGTGCTCGACTGCATTGCGTCAGGCACGATCTGGGTCGACATGGAGGCAACCGGTGTCGACGTGTTGATTTCGGCTCCGCAGAAGGGATGGAGCGGTTCGCCGTGCGCCGCCCTCGTGATGCTGAGCGAGCGCGGGCAACAGCGGCTGACCGCAACGGCCAGTTCGAGTTTCGCCTGTGATCTGCGGAAGTGGCGCGAGATCATGCAGGCCTATGAGCAGGGTGGGCACGCCTACCACGCCACGATGCCGACCGATGCGCTCACGTCGTTTCGTGACGTGATGCTCGAGACGGAGGCGTACGGCTTTGCCAAGGTGATGGCGGAACAGCAGGAACTCGGCGCACGAGTGCGGGCCACGTTGGCCGACCGGGGGATCGTCTCGGTTGCCGCCGACGGATTCGGTGCGCCTGGTGTGGTCGTGAGCTACACCGACGATCCGGCAATCAAGAGTGGTGCCAAGTTCGCAGCTGCTGGGATGCAGATCGCCGGTGGGGTTCCGCTGCAGATCGACGAGGGCGACGACTTCCACACGTTCCGGCTGGGGCTGTTCGGCCTCGACAAGCTCCACCATGTCGACCGCACGGTTGCGTCGCTCGACGCTGTCCTCGACGAGATCCTCTGACGCCCACTTCGGAGCGGGCGACGAGCCCGCTCAGAGGCTGTCGCCAAAGGGGACGTCGGTGACCGTCATGATCAGCGGGGTTCCGTCGGCAAGGACGTCGAGTGTTGTGCCCGGTTCGGCATGCGTCACCGGAAGGAGCGCGAGGCCGATGTGGTGGTCGCGCTTGGGTGACCAGACCGCCACCCGGAGTTCGCCTGCGGGAGCGCCGTCGTAGGTCGCTGGCCAGGGGTGCTCTGACGGGGGAACGGGGCCGTTCACCTCAACGTTGACGAGGCGTCGGCGAAGCTCGGGGTTGTCGTGGCGGCGGCTCAACGCGTCCTTTCCTACGAAGTCGTCGCCATCGAAATTCACCCATCGGCCAAGGCCAGCCTCGATCGGGTCGGTGTCGTCGTCGGTGTCGGAACGGTACGACAGAAGCCCGTTTTCGATTCGCTCCATTTGGTGCGGTGTGCCGGGGCCGACGTCGTAGGCCTCGCCTGCGGCGAAGGCGAGATCCCAGAGGTCTCGACCCCGGGAGCCGTCGGTGAGGAAGAGTTCGAACCCACCCTGTCGGCTCCAGCCCGACCGCATCAGCACGATCGGGATGCCATCGAGTTCGACCGGCCGGAACTGAAAGAAGCCGATGTCATCAACAATGTCGCCAAAGAGATCGCGGCACAGGTCCTGCGCTTTCGGCCCTTGGATTGCGAGTGGTGAGACATCAGGTTCACGGACGTGGACGTTGAATCCTTTGGCTCCGGCGATGGCTTGGCAGTGGAGCAGGACATCGCTGTCAGCGATGGACAGCCACCACCGGTCCTCGTCGAGCGCCATGGCGATCGGGTCGTTGATGAGAATCCCGTCGTAGTTGCACATCGGGGTGTACCGGCCTCGGCCTACGCCGAGATTGGCCAGACTCCGACAGGACACATAGTCGGTGAATGCACGCGCGTCAGGTCCGGTGATTTCGACCTGGCGTTCGGCGCCGACATCCCAGATCGAGACGCCGGTCGTGAGTCGTTCGTATTCCGCCATTGGATCGCCGTACGACGTCGGCATGTACATGCGGTTGTAGATCGTGTAGCTCGTTGCCCCGGCATCGACCGTGCCGCCGTAGTACGGGGACTTTGCGATGCGGGAGCCGATGGTGATGGCGGCCATACGCCCACTCTACCGAGCAGGTTAGCCTCCGGCTAATGCCCGGATCACCAGAACATTGTCCCGGGTTCGCCCTTGAACGGGCCGACCACATCATCGGTGATCCAGCCGCCATAGAACCGGCCAGGCTGGGGCTGGACCCGCTCCTCGTCAACAAAGCAGGAGACGAGCGCGGGATAGAACGCGAGATGGCCGGTGAGATCGGCGAACGTCTCGCTCGGGGTTGGATAGCTCCAGGCCGCACCCTCGATGCGGCGCAAGTCGGTCACCACGTCGAAGTACGCAGCAACACCTTTCCATTCACAGAACGAGCCGCCACCGACTGGATCCAGCAGGCCGAAATCAACGTGTTCGGGTGCGACGTAGTAGGTCGGTGGATGCGAGGTCTCCAGAATGCGGATCGCCCCAGGAGCGTCTGCCACGACCGCACCGTCGACCTCGACCCGGACTCGACGCGCAACTCCCTCAAGCCGCGGCGGCCGCGGATAGTCCCACACGGACTCCTGCCCCGGTTTCGGTGGGATTGGCGTTGGGCGCTGCATATAAACGGTACGGCTTCGGGCCTGGTGGCGGATGCGGACCCGCGACTCAGGTCGCTGGGTTCGCCATCGCGGCGATCGACCAGGCAGACACGGAGCGGGCGGCAGATCATCAGGGTCACTGAGCACGGACGTGACTCTTGTCGCATCCTCGTTGCGTGCGTCTACGGGCTCTCTACGTTAAAGGGGGCAGCATCCCCCAACTCCGTCGGAGGTCCCCCATGTTGCTCCGTCGTCGTATCGACATTCCTGCCAGCCTCACCGACTCGGTCATGGCGTCTGCCGTGCCCGCTGACGAACTCGAGACCCTGATCCGTCGCGGAACCACCGTCGGTGTCGATGCCGGCGCTCCGTTGATCAACGAGGACACCTTCGGCCGCGAATTCCTCGTCATCCTCGAGGGCAGTGTCCAGGTCAGCCGCGACGACGAACCCGTCGCTGAGCTCGGCGCTGGCTCCATCGTCGGTGAAATCGCCCTGCTCGAAAACACTCGACGCAACGCAACCGTGACTTCGCTCACCAGTGCCAAGGTCTTGGCGTTCAATCGGCGCGAATTCGTCACGGTGATGGACGAATGCCCCGCGTTTGCCGCCTTCGTCGTGGCGACTGCGCACGCCCGTCAAGCGGCTTAACCCAAAGACGTTCCAGCCCCTAATCGCCGATCGGGCGATTGGCACTGCGCCCCGCTACCGTCTCGTTGATGTCGCTGCGTTTCGGCCGTCCGCTCGTCGCCATTCCTGGTCCGTCGATCATGCCCGAGCGGGTGCTTGCGGCGATGCGGACGCCGATGCCCAACATTTATGCGGGTGAGTTGGTCGACATCACCGAGGAAGTGTTTGTTCGACTGCCATCGGTCGCCCGCACGTCCGGCCATGCGTTGGCGGCGATCGGAAACGGCCATAGCGGATGGGAAATGGCGGCGGCCAACACCCTGAATCGGCGCGACAAAGTCCTCGTGGTGGAGACCGGCCGCTTCCCGGAGGTTTGGGGTCGCTTCCTCACTGTGTCGGGTGTGGAGATCGAGTCGCTGGTGGGCCCCGAACGATCAGCGATCGACCCTGCGCTCGTTCAGGCCCGACTCGAGGCCGGTCCCGCCGACGAGTTCGCTGCGGTGATCGCTGTTCAGGTCGACACCGCGATCTCGGTCCGCAACGACATTGCGGCGCTCGGCGCCGCCATCAAGGCGTCCGGTTCAACTGCACTCTTCATGGTCGACTGCATCGCCTCGTTGGGCTGCGACGCGTTCGAGATGGACGAGTGGGGCGTCGACATCACCATCGCCGCGTCCCAGAAGGGCTTGATGGTGCCTCCTGGGCTCGGGTTGGTTTGGGTGAATGACCGGGCGATCGAGCGCGGCGAGGGAAATGATCTTCGGACCGGCTACTTCGACTGGACCCCTCGCCTCGGGCCCGACGCGATCTATCAGCGGTTCAGCGGGACCCCGCCGATCAGCCATCTGTACGCCATGCGTGAAGCGCTGCGAATGATCGAGGAAGAGGGTGGCCTCGACGCCGTCTGGGCTCGTCATGCTGTGCTCGCCGACGCCGTGCGAGCCGCCGTCGAGGCGTGGTCGGCGCCCGGTGGCCTCGAGCTCTACATCACCGAGCCGGCCGATCGGGCGAACTGTGTGACTACCGTGATGACCCCCGACGTCGATGCGCGCGAGATCGCCCGGCACTGTGAGGAGGGAGCGGGGCTCACGATCGGGCTCGGCGTGATGGATCACGAGCGCACCTTCCGAATCGGGCACATGGGTCACCTCAACCCGCCATCGATCCTCGGCGCGCTCGGAACCATCGAGAGTGCCCTGCACCGCATGCGGGTCCCGATGGGTGGGTCAGGTGTTGCCGCTGCCGCCGAAGTGATCGGCGCGGCGCTGCCCGACTGAGCCGTTCGAGCCGGCCGTGCGGTAGCCGCTCGTCAGTCGTCGTCGCTCGGCTGGTTGAACACCGGTTCCCGCTTCTCCAAGAACGCAAGCATGCCCTCGCGGGCGTCCGGTGTCCCCATGGTGGCGTGCACGGCGGCGCGCTCAGCGGTGAGGAGTTCGTCGAGGGTCTTGTGCTCCGCATCGTGCAGCGCGTCGAGCATGCCTTTCACGGCCAGCCGGGGCTGGCGTGCGAGTTCGGCGGCCAGCGCAACCGCTCGGTCCTTCAACTCGTCGAGCGGCCAGACCTCGTCGACGAGGCCTATGGCGAGCGCTTCTGGGCCCGTCACCGTTCGGGCCCGCAGGATCATGTTGAGGGCGCGCTGGCGCCCGATCGTCTTGGCCAGGCGAGCGCTACCACCCCACGCAGGGGTCGAACCCAAGTCCATCTCGGGTAGCCCGATGTTGGCACCCTCTGCGGCCGCGAGCCGGAACGTGCAGCCGAGCGGGAGTTCGATTCCGCCTCCGAGGCAGTGGCCGAAAAGGGTTGCCACCGAGGGCTTCCCCATTGTTTCGATGCGCCTGATGAGGTCGAGTCGCTGATCGAAGAAGGCGTCGATGCCACCCGCCCGCTGCACGCCCTCGGGAAGCTGCTTGAGGTTCATGCCGACCGAGAAGTTGGTTGTTCCCTCCGCAGTGACGACGAAGGCGCGGATCGACGTGTCAGCCGCGATGTCGTCGACTACCTCACGGAGCTGATCGACATAGTCGAGGGTCATCCGGTTGAGTGGATCGTCGTTGTTGGAGACGATCGCAACCCCGTCGTTGCGTTTGGTGAGAATCAGCGACTCGGCCATGGCGACGAGCGTAGAGTGCGGCGGCGTGGGGCATCACCCCCCGCTCGGGCGTCACACAGACAGGGCGGTTTCGTACTCGGACCAGTCGGCGTTGGGCCAGCGTTCCGTTGTCCGGGCGACGGTGAGGTCAGTCCAGAACGGGTCGCCCGGCGCAGGAATACCGAGGCAGGTGCGCTGCTCAACGGTCGCGTGATCCATCACCAGATGCCATGGTTCACGGAAGTAGCGGGGCCAGGCCGACCAGCCGATCTGGTCGTTGCCAGCTGCCTTGTAGCTCGCGGTGATCGTGTAGCGAAACCCGTCCGGGGCCGTGAGGTTGGTGCCTCGATGAAAGACGTCAATCCCGTAGGCAAAGATCGAGCCGGCGGGCGCGGCACCGCTCCGTTCGATCGCTCGGAGCTGTTCCTCATAGCCAGCGGCCTCGCCAGCGAACTGGGGGCGCATCGGCCCGGTGATCGGATCGGATTCGGGGACCGGCACATAGTGAATCGCGCCGTGCTCGTCGGTCACGTCCGTCAGATAGATCATGAAGTTGAGCGTGCGATCGACGGCGTCTTCTCCCGGAACCGTGAGGGTGTGGTTCTTGTAGTCGCAGTGGAACGGCTGGTCGAAGTCGGTTTGCCCGGTGAACTTCGCCCAGGTGTGGCACTGATACATGCGGACGTCGTCGGTGCCGAGTGCATCGCGGGCGCAGGCGATCAACGCCGGGTGGAGTCCGAGCAGGTTGAGTTCGGGATTGGCGTGAAAGGGAAGGTCGGTGGTGTTGGCGAATTGCTGGATGTAGCGGGTTCGAGCGTCGAAGTTCTCGTGGGCCGACGGGTCGTCGGGACGCAGGTGCCCATACAGCGCTTCCATCCCGTCAACACACGGGGCGAGTTCCTCGGTGGTGAAGAACGAATCAAGAATCACGCCGCCGTCGCGACGCCAGGTATCGAGCTGCTGGCTGGTGTGGCGCACCGTGCCAACGTAGCGGGCGGGGTCAGTTGGCGAGAATTGTCTCGGCGCACCGACGGCCCGAAAAGAGCGCGCCCTGGATCGACGCCGTGTCGCGGTGGTCGCCGCACACATGCAGGCCGCCTCCGAGCGATGTGCGCTGTTTCGGAGGGAACCCAGGTGGCTGGGCCGGCTGACCATGGGGGATCGCGTCGGTGCGCAGGTGTTGCCACCGGTCGACCTGCGCGCCCCAAATGGCTCGGAGCTGCGCCCGGACTGCGGGTTCGGCGTCGGGGTCGAGCACACCGGGGCAGGCGCCGCCGATCAGGGCCTTGCCGGCAGGGGCGTAGGCCGGCGAAACGTTGCTCATAACGGCGATATTGCGGGCTGGCCCCTCACCGTCGAGCACGAGGAGTGGCTCGGTGATCGGTGGTGCGTCCGCCGCAAACCAGACACAAGTGGCCGGGTTCGAATCGACCGGTGGCAGATCAAGGAGTTCGACGGCGGCGGGGCCCTCGACGGCGACGATCACGTCCGTGGCGTTGACGGTGCCGCGGTCAGTGGTGACCGATCCCGAGCTGACGGCGGTGACCGGTGTGTCGAGGTGGATCGTGCCGGCGGGCAGCCGCGACGCAAGTTGGGCCGGGATCTCGCCCATGCCCTTCGCCGGGACTACGGCATCGGCTCGGAAGAGTTGCTGCAACACGACGTCGAACATGCGGTTGGAGGTCGAGAGCGTCGGGTCGAGTTGGATGCCGCCGACGAAGGGGCGGAAGAAGTGGTCGATCATGGCGTCGCTATAGCCACGAGCGGTCAACCCGTCACGGGTGGAGGTGTCGGGTTGACGCAGGAGCTGGGTGGTGTCGGTGCGGCCGAGGCGCACGCGGTCCTTCAGGAGCCGGAGCTTGTCGACGAAGCTGCCGACCGGCGAGAGCACCGACGAAGGCAGGGTCGCGGGCTTGCGCAGCGGATCGCCGAGCTGGGCGAGTTTCTCGTTGACCCAGACGAGTGCACCGGGGTCAAACGAGCGAAGATCGAGGGCGTCGACGTCGAACTGGCGGTCGAGTTCGGGGTAGGCCCGCAGCAGGATCTGGAAACCGCGATCGAGGATGAAGCCGTCGACGAGATCGCTACGAACCCGCCCACCAATCCCGTCGGACGCTTCTAAGACAACGACCGAGCGGCCCGCCTCGTGCAGGATTCGGGCCGCGGCGAGGCCGGCGAGGCCCGCACCAACGATGGCGACATCGACGCGCTCGGGAAGGGTCAGCTGGTCGGTCACGTCCGTCAGGCTAGAAGGTAGCGTCGCATCGATGACCACCCAGCCGACGCCCCCATCTCCGTTGCGCAATGCGCCGCAGTTGATCACCTATGTGGACCGTCTCGCTGGTGATCTTGTCGGTCTTGGCGAGGTCATGCGCGGTCCGTTGAGCGGTGCATTCGGCGGCACCCACCTCTTGCCGTTCTTCCCACCGATCGACGGTTCGGATGCGGGCTTCGACCCGATCGATCACACCCAGGTCGACGCCCGGCTTGGGGGTTGGGCCGAGGTTGGTGCGCTCGGTGAGGATTTCGAGCTCATGGCCGACCTCATCGTGAACCATGTTTCGTCAGAATCCGAACCCTTTCAGGACTGGCTCGAGAAAGGTGAGGCCTCGGAGTTCCACGGCATGTTCTTGACAAAGGAGATGATCTTTCCGGGCGGTGCCACCGACGAGGAACTTGCGGCGATCTACCGGCCGCGGCCGTGGCCGCCCTTCACGACGTACGAGGTCGCGGGTGTGCCCACGGAGGTCTGGACGACGTTCACGTCCGAGCAGATCGACATCGACGTCTACCACCCGGCCGGCTGGGCCTATCTGATGACTGTGCTCGATCGGCTGTCGGAGAATGGCGTGAAGCTCGTTCGTCTCGACGCGGTCGGGTACGCCATCAAGGAGCGCGGCACCTCCTGCTTCATGCTCCCAACCTGCTTCGAGTTCATCTCCCAGTTGCGCACGGAGTCGCACAAGCGCGGCATGCACCTGCTGGTCGAGATCCACTCGTACTTCGGGTTCCAGATGGAGGTCGCCTCTCGGGTCGACTTCGTCTACGACTTCGCCCTGCCGCCACTTGTCTTGCATGCGCTCCATGCCGGCGACGCCGAGCCGCTCCGGCACTGGCTCGACATTCGTCCAACGAACTGTGTCACCGTGCTCGACACGCACGACGGGATTGGTGTGGTTGATGTCGCCCCCGAGGGCGACAAACCAGGACTCCTCGAACCGGACCAGGTTGACGCCCTCGTCGAGGCAATGCACGACGCAAGTGAGGGCCGCAGCCGCGAGTCCACTGGTGCGGCAGCCTCGAACCTTGACCTCTACCAAGTCAACGGCACGTACTTCGAGGCTCTCGGCAGCGACGACGCTGCTCAGATCATCAGCCGCCTGATCCAAGTCTTCTCACCCGGGATCCCGCAGATCTACTACGCCGGTCTGCTGGCTGCGCCAAATGACATGGAGCTGCTGCGTCGGACCGGCGTCGGACGCGACATCAACCGGCCCTATCACTCTCGCGAGTCGTTCGCCGCCGAACTGGATCGGCCGGTTGTCCAGTCGCTGCTGCATCTGCTGCGGTGGCGGACGTTCGAGTCCTCATTGTTCGACGGCGTCTTCACGGTTGGTGATGCTGCCCCAGGCCACCTCGTCATGCGGTGGGAGCAGGCAGGCCGGTCGGCAGAACTCCGAGTCGATCTCGCCGGTCGGGCCTACGAGGTTGACGTTGACGGTGTGACGGTCACCTCGGTGGACGATCTGATCCTCGGCTGACGTTGGTCGCCGTTCGGCTCGATTGCCCGCTGCGGTCCAGCCCTAGAGGTACATCTCGTCAACACAATCGCGGGCGGAGCGAACAGCGGTGTCCACCGAACTCCAGTCGTACTCCCGGGTGTAGCTGCAGCCCGCCATAAAGACCCGAGGTCCGATGTTCTGGCCGAGGTCCTGGGAGATGTCGCTGTCGGCGGTATCGGCCAGATAGGCAGCGCGCACGAATGGTTCGTCGGCCCAGTTCTGGCTGATGTGCTTGACATAGGTACGGCTCGGAATCCCATCGAAGAGCGGATCGAGTTCGGCAAGCACGAGGTCTCGGAGTTCATCGCCAGGATCGACGGCCTGATACGGAGCGGACATGGCGCCGACGGTGAAGAGGCCGAGCACACGGGCGGAGTCGGGATGCTGCCCGTACGACGCGTCGTACCAGAGGTGCTGACCGCCACGATCAGGTTTGGCGTCGAGCCACACCGGCCAGAACTGCTCACTGAACTCGACGAAGACCTTCATGCCGGTCCAGATATCGGCTCGTGCGAGGGCATCGGTGTGGCCTGGGGGCAGGCCGGGTTCGAACTCGATGTCGCCGTCCTGGAGAACCTTCATCGGTGCGGTGAACACGATGCGATCCGCGGTCCATACCGCGCCGCCGGTATCGGTGAGGACGACCTCGTCGCCGCTGTGCTCGATCCGGGTGATCGGCGTGTCGAAGACCATCCGGTCGGCGATACCGGGAACGATGTACGCATCAAAAAAGTCGAGCCAGGTCGCGCCAACAAACTTCAGGTCGGGCCAGGAACCAGCTCGTTCATAGACCACCGACCCATCGATCACGGCACCCGCGGGGGCGTCCGGGTCGTAGGCCACCATGGACTGCGTGACCGTGACGGTGTCGTCGTTGACGATGCGAGCCAGGGTGGCCTCTTCGACGTGAAGCCATTCGCCACCCAGAGGGATGGGGAAGTCGACGAAGTCGTTCGTGCGCTTGATCCGGCCGCCGTGGGTGGAGGCGGCCTCGAGGATCTGGAAGTCGACGCCCCGCTGGGCGAGGAGGTGGGCTGTTGCCATCCCGGCGGCGCCGGCACCAACGATGATCACTCGCTCACCGGCCCGCGGCGGGCTGCCGTCGGTGCCGTTCACGTCCGCGATCACGTCGCCGCATGCGGTTGCAAGTCCTCCGACACCGAGGATGCCGGCAACAGCGAGAAAGTCTCGCCGGGAGATGGTCATCGGGAACCCGCGACCAGTCCGCCATCGATGCCAGCGGTGCTCCAGTCCGGGGACGGTTCCATGCGGGAAGTCTGGCATCGATCGGCCTTCGGTAGCCGGGCGGCGTAGTGTTCCGCCATGCACACCGGTCGAGGCGACGCGGCGAAGCGAGCGAGGACCAGGGCCCGGATCCCGGTTGCCGTTGATGCGTCGGACCGGTCGTGCGGTTTCTGTGTCGGCCCAGACTTCGAGCGTTTCAGCCAGGTAGATGATGTGTTCAGCCGGTCTCGCTACGACCCTGACGTTCACACCGAGCAGGCCGAAACGTTCTACGCCACGTACCGCCGGCCGCTGGCCGACTGGCGGGCTGCGAAGGGGTACCAGCAGAACGACTATGCGTTCCGTAACGCAACCTGGCATGTCGCCGATGTCTTCGCCGAGATGTACGAGGACGACGACCGTCGTGACGGTTTTCTCGACCCGCTCTCGATGTTGCGCGATGGAGCAGCCGAAAAGGTTGATCTCGGTTCACCCGAACAGGCGGCGGTCAGGATCAAGCATGCGGCGCACGCCGCTGGAGCTGACCTCGTCGGCGTTGCGGCCTATGACCACCGTTGGACCTACACCGAACGGTTCTCGGTCCAGGCGGGTGGTCCCAAACCCAATGATCTTCCCGATGGACTCGACCACGTTCTGGTGATCGGACAGGCGATGGACTCGACACTCATCGAGACGGCACCATCGGCCCTGTCGGGGGCAGCGACGGGCATGGGATACAGCCAGGACGCCGTCGTGTTGCTCACGGTGGCCCAATACCTTCGCAATCTCGGCTACCGGGCGGTGCCGTCGATGAACGACACCGCGCTCGCGGTGCCTTACGCGATCCAGGCTGGGCTTGGTGAGTACGGCAAGCACGGGCTCGTCATCACCCCTGAGTTCGGAACCAGCGTGCGCTTCGGGAAGATCTTCACCGACGCGCCACTCGCTCACGACCGGCCGGTCGCGTTCGGCGTGCGCGAAATGTGCGAGATCTGCAATGCCTGTTCGAAGGGTTGCCCGTCGAAAGCGATTCCTGATGGGCCACCGACGACCGATCGTCATAACCGGTCGAATCTCGCTGGGGTGAAGAAGTGGACGATCGACGGTGAGCGATGCTTCGCCTACTGGACTCGTGTCAACAGCGACTGTTCGGTCTGTGTTCGAGTGTGCCCGTACACCCGTGACTACACCCGCCGCCGGAACCGGGCGTGGTTGCGGCTCGCTGGGTCACGCCTGCGCCGGGTTGCGCTGTGGCTCGACCGCCGTGCGGGGCGCGGTGCTCGCCGCCAGACCGATGCGTGGTGGCCGGAAGACTGACTCGCTGGACGCCGGTCAGTCGACCAAGCCGTCAACGAGGATGTCGGCCCGCTGGTGGTGGAGTTCGGTGGCTCGGCCGTAGATCGACTCGGAGTGGTAGGGGCGGTTCATTCGGTACGGGTCGTGGACATAGGTCGGCAGCCCGATGTAGCGGGTGGTGGTGCCCTCGATCGGCGTGACTCGATGCATCGAGAATCGACCGGCGAACAGTTGGAGGTCTCCGGGCTGGAGGTCGAGTTGGTGCACACCGTCGCGCCCGCCGCTCAGGATGTGCTCGATGTGGTCGTAGTTCTCCGTTTCGGGTGTCCGGATATTGGGCACGTATTCGAAGATTCCCCCGGCGTCAGCCTTGGTGACGAGGATCGACACGGTGAACTCGTTGCCGTCGAAGTGCCAGGGCAGGTAGTGGCTCGGCTCCATCACACCGTAGGGATTCCGTCCGAGCGGGTCGGCCCACCGGTAGATCGGCTGGGGGGTGCCGAGACACTCCCAGACGAAGTGCACGAGGATGTCGGCGTCGTAGAGCTTGCGGAGCGGTGACTGCTCGGTAAGGACGTCAGAGTTGATGAAGCCGCTCTGGCGATGCTGGAAGGTCCGACGGGGGTGGCCTTCAGGGAACGACTCGTCGTCGGGAGAGAAATACGGGTTGTGATCCTGCAGCGACCAGAAGGTTTGGTCGTGCAATGAGGCCGCTTCGTTGGCCATGGCGGCGATCGCGTCGGGTCGGATGAAGTCCGTGACCATGAAACAGCCGGTGTCGAGCATGGCTCGGCGGGCCTCCGCCACCAGCTCGGTGCGGGTGGGATGTCCGATCGCGTGGATGGGGTAGGCGTCGAGATCGATCAACGCTTCGAGATCAATGTCAGCGGCGGCGAAGGCTGTTGGATTCATGGCAGGCCCCCCAATGGAGACTGGACAAGCGTTCAGTCTGCCAGCGTAGGGATCGACTGAACACCTGTCCAGCATCGATGGTGTGGTCTCGGATCAGTCGCCGAGGCGAGATGCGAGCCCCTCGAGCACCAGATCAAGGCCGAAGGCAAACTCGTCGCCGAAGGCGTACCCGGGTGCCATCACGTACTCGCTGGTGAACCAGGCGAGGCTGGGGTACGACGCCGCGAACTGCGCCATGAGCTCGTCGGCCAGCCCAACGAGATCGTCGTTGGTCTCGCCGGGAAGTGCCGCCTCCTGGAGGGCAAAGCCGTACACGTAGGCGTCGACTGTTGCGATGGTGTGGGACACCTCAGCGGGACGGAAGCCGCTCGCCCGCAGGCAGGCGATGACGGCATCGTGGTGGGTGAGCGTCGCCGGCCCTGGGTTTGTGCGTGAATCGAGCATGCCCGTCGCCCATGGATGCCGGGCAAGCGCCGCTCGAGCGCTGTGCGCCCGTCGACGAAGTTCGGCCTGCCATTCGCCGTCCCGTTCGGGAAGCTCAATTTCGGCGAAGACGGCATCGACCATGCCATCGAGAATCTCGTCTTTGTTGGGTACGTGGTGGTAGATCGACATCGGCTTCACGCCCAGGTGGTCCGCGAGCTTGCGGATGGTGAGTGCCTCGACCGATCCGAGGTGGTCGGCGAGTTCAACCGCGCCGGTGAGGACGGCCTTGCGGTTCAGTCGACGGCGCTCGGGGGTGGCGGGTGGTGTGGTCGTGGCGGCGCTGCGTGGCACGGGCATACTCCGATGGAGTTCTGGCGGATTTCTCGAGGCCAAGGTTGGCTTTTCGTACATTGTACGGTTTGCTGGACTCACGCAACCTTACTAAGTACGACGTGTGCAGACAACGAAACGAGTCCCCCATGAGCACCACTGCCGCCTCCGCAGGAATCGCCGCCTCAATCGCAGCCGCCGCCGAGTCCGAGCGAACCGCCGCCGGCGCTGAGCCGATGTCGATGCAGGCGATCCATCAGGACCGCTACGGCACCTCGGAGCAGCTTGCACTGACCACGATTGACCGCCCTAGCCCCGAGGCCGGCCAGGTCCTCGTCAAGGTCACGGCCGCCGGCGTCGATCGTGGGGTCTGGCATCTGATGACCGGCCTCCCGTTGGTGGTTCGGCTCGGGTTCGGTCTTCGCCGCCCCAAACAGCCAGTCCCCGGACTCGACCTGGCCGGCACCGTGGTCGAGGTCGGGGCCGACGTCAGCGACTTCGCGGTCGGCGACGAGGTGTACGGCATCGGCACCGGTGCCTACGCCGAGTACGCCATCGCTGAGGTGAGCAAACTCGCCCACCGCCCCGACACGGTCACCGCCGAACAGGCCGCAACCCTCCCCGTCTCCGGAGCGACCGCGTCCCAGGCGGTACTCGAGATCGGTCGGGCCACAGCCGGCCAACGGGTCCTCGTCCTCGGTGCTTCCGGTGGCGTGGGCAGCCTCGCAACCCAGATCGCGCACGCTCACGGCCTTCACGTGACCGGCGTCGCCAGTGCAGCAAAGGCCGACGCGGTCCGTTCGTTCGGGGCGGATGTCGTCCTCGACTACGCAACCGACGACTTCGCCGCCCAAGAGCCATTCGACCTCATCATCGACACCGGTGGTCGCAATCCGCTTCGTCGCCTGCGTCGAGTGCTCACCCCCAAAGGCACCCTTGTGATCGTCGGCGGCGAAGGCGGCAACCGCCTTACGGGTGGCTTCGGCCGAAGTATCCGAGCGGCACTTTTGTCCCCGTTCGTATCTCACCGCCTCGTCATGTTCTTGAGTGATGAGCATGCGGCGTCATGGGAGCCGCTGCACGAACTCGTCAGTTCCGGTTCGATCACAGCGCCCGTCGACCGCACCTACGCCCTCGCCGATGTTCCTGCCGCCATCGACGACCTCACCGCCGGTCGAATCTGCGGCAAGGCGGTCATCACGGTCGTCTGATCGGCGGCCCGTCACCGACGCGAACCACGCGTGCAGCCAGTCGCTTCTCACGCTCACCCGAGCATGAGGTCAGCGCATTGCCGTGCGACGATGACGTGATGGACCACCGGCACGAGACCGAGTTTCCCTCGGGGTTCTTCACCCGTGACGACGAGTCAGACGACGCTGACTTCTACGCGTTCGATCGGTTCGTGACCCACATCGATGATGGTGCAATCGCCGCGGTCGGTGCGCTGTACGACGAACTCGGCCTGTGTGGCTCCGAGTCTGGTTCGGTGCTCGACCTCTGCTCGTCATGGATCTCACACTTCCCCACCAAACCGGCTCGCCTCACGGTCACGGGAATGAATGCCAACGAACTCGCAGCCAACGACATGGCGGACGAGTGGCAGGTGCAAGACCTCAACATCGATCCGGCCCTGCCGTTCGAGGACGCGTCCTTCGCGGCGGTCACCTGCACGGTCTCGGTCGACTACCTCACTCGGCCCCTCGACGTGTTTGCTGACGTGTCCCGCGTACTCCAGCCCGGCGGGGTCTTCGTCTGCACGTTCTCGAACCGCTGTTTCCCGACCAAAGCGATCCGAGGATGGTTGGCCAACGGGAACCATGGTCGCGTGCAGATCGTCGGTCGCTACTTCGAACTGACCGACGGGTTCGAGGCACCGGTGGCCGAGCACCGAAATCCGGGGTCGGTTGGCGATCCGCTCTACGCCGTTTGGGCCCGCACGACCGGCTAGCGGTCAAGCACGGGTTCAAGGATGTAGAAGAACGGGTTGGTCTCGTCGGGGTCGGTTCCGGTCGTGATCATCGAGAGACGCAGCATTCGGCGGTGCATGAGGTGAACGATTGCGTGATCGTCGGCCGGGTTGTCAGCATCAATGCGGGCCAGGATCGCTGCGTCAGCCGCGGCAAGATCATCGAACGATTCGCCGAGGAGCACCTCAATGTCCTCTCGTGACACGGCCTCGAACCAACTCCGGAAGCGGGTGTAGTTGAGGAGGAAGTCGGGGATCGCGCCAAGCAAATCCCGTTCCCACTCGGCGAACGCCGGTGATGTCGGGAGGCGCCCGATATCGGCGATGAGCTTGCGGAGACCGGACGCCTCGAGGCTGTCGGGGGTTGGTGCTGGGAGCCGCAACTCGTGGTCGAGTTCGATGCCCTCGAGTTCAGCGATCGCCTCATAGGCCCGTCGAGTGATACTGGCCTTCTCCAGCATCCCCTCGATCCAATTCCCGCCCCGGATTTCCGGGATCATGAAGAAGGTTGCGCCGATCACCGCCAACTGGAGAAAAGCCACGGTGTAGTAGCCGACGACTCGGCGATCGACCGGCTGGCCCGTCACCCGCTCGTATTCGCGGTAGAGCGCAGGGATGTCTCCCATGTTCTCGTAGGGATGGCGGCCTCGGAAGCAGGCAAGGTCCCAGTGGGTATCGCCAACGTTGGCGATTTCGAAGTCAAGAAGCGCAAGCACCTCCGGACCTCGGGACATGAATTGGCCGGCGTCACCGCAGAGGAAGTGGACCTCGTGTCGGTCGGTTGGCGCGTGTCGCCGCAACCAGTGCTGGAGAAAGGTGAGTGACGGGTCGATATTTCCCGCCAGCTCGCCCATCGCATACATGCGGTCGACGGCGTGAAGCGCAATGTCGCGCGGCTCGGACGGCGGGTCAGCCAACCGCCCGATGTGGCTGAACGCGTCGACCGGTACCGCATGGACTGCAGCCAGATGCTCCATGTAGCTGAGCGTTGCCTGCCATCGATCGTCGTCCATCTCGGATGGGTCGTCCATCGCGGTGTGGAGCATCCCCGGTGCCCGGTCGGTTGTCTCCACCCAGTCCATGACGAAGGCGGCGGGATCGTCCATCCATCCGTGAATGTGGGGAACGAGGATTCCGTTGGCCTCCAGTACCTGCATGCACTCCATCTCGAACCGGAGTGCGTCGACCGGTGCGATCGGGCGGTTGCCGCGCACCAACACGGCCCCGTCCTCGCCCGCTGCGGTATAGGTGACCTTCCATTGCGGCCGCCACCGCTCGAGTCGCACCATGTCGACGATGTCGCCCCCGAGGTGTTCTGCGACCCAGGCTTCGATCCCTGCTCGACATCGGGCCTCGAACGCTTCGTGGTCGATTGTGTCCGGCCCGTCGCTCATGGACGAACCCTACGTCGGGCCGCTGACGACGATCAGCTTCCGGGCTCGTAGTCGCGGTCGTTCAGCACGACGAGTCGATCGCCGGGGAGGAGTGCCCCGGCTGCGTCGGGCCGAAGGTGGCGTCCGTCACGAACGACGGTGACGAGGAAGGCGCCTTCGGGAAGTTCGGGCGCGTCGGTCGGCAAGTCACACGCAACCTCGATGAACTCGATACCGCTGCCCGCTTCGAGGAGTTCGTCGAGCACCCCGATGGCGGCGGGGGAGCGGGTCGCGATCCCGAGCATGCGACCCACCGCTGCGGTGGCGTCGATCACTTCGTCTGCCCCGCCCTGACGCAGGAGGTGGAGGTTCTCCTGCTCGCGTCCGCTGGCGACGATGTGGGCGGTCGTGTTCAGTTCTCGAACGGTCAGTGTGGTCAGCACGGCCGTGTCGTCGCGGTTCGGCGCGACCACGACCGCCTTGGCATCCTCGATCGCCGCATTGTGCAGGACGTCGCTTTTGGTGACATCGCCGACGATGGCGACGAACCCTTCTGCGGTTGCTCGGGCGGCCGCTTCGGGAGCGATATCGACCACGACGATGGTGTCTCGTGTGACACCTCGCCGCACGAGGTCAGCGGCGGCGGATGCCCCGGTCGACCCGAACCCACAGATGACATAGTGATCGTTCACTCGGCGCCTCCAGCGTCGGATGAGGAGCAGTTCTCGGGACCGGTTGGTGAGCACCTCGACGGTGGTCCCGACCACCAGGATCAAGAAGACGATGCGGGCTGGGGTGATCAGCGCGATCGCCGCCAACCGGGCCCCGTCGGAAACCGCCGTGATGTCGCCGTATCCCGTGGTCGTGACCGTCACGGAGGCGTAGTAGAAGGCGTCGAGCAGGGAGATCGGTCCGCCACCATCGTCGAGGTAGCCGTCGCGACCGAGCAGCACGACGATGGCGACGAAGACCACGAGCGAGGCCGCGAAGCCGATCCGGAGGCCTACGGCAAGCAGTGGCGAGCGTCGAGTCCGTGGGAGACGGACCTCGTTGGTCTCGATTGCCGTTGGGTCGCTGGTGGTCACCGTCGGCGATGCTAGGTCGCCGTCGTCCCAAGGTTGGTTTCTTGAGGTGACGTTGGTCATCACTCCTTGAGACGCCCGTCAGAAATCGCGCAGGTTGTCCTCGTCTGCGGCCGATCCGAACGTCGACCCCGTCGATTGCCCCGAGTGAGCCAGAAGGAGGTGGACCAGTGGATCGTCAGATGCTTCGAGCGCTCGAGTCGCGTTACGGCTATGACCGCGAGGTCCACGAGGCAACCCTTCTGCGCAACCGCCGCCAAGCTGAACATCTGCCCCGTCCGGCCTGGCCCGCGACTGGGACAGCTTTGATTGCGGCCCGTCTCGCGGAAGCTCGACGGCTACGCGACCTTGCGCTTGTCGAGGCGTTCACCGAAGGGGGCGGTGCTGCTCCTCGAACCGCGACGCCCGGCGACAATGTGCTCTTGTCGGCCGCCTCGTTGCGGTGCCAGACCACCACTGAGCCCAACATCGACGACCCCGTCAGTGCCTGATCGCGTCGAGTCGAGGTCGGGGCCCGATCAGGTGTCGGTCAGGTGCTGCAGGGTGAGATCGAGGAGATCGAGCAGTTCGTCGACCTCGGATGAGGTGATCGTAAGGGGTGGGGCGATGATCACCGCGGTCGTGTCGCCGACACCGCTCGGATAGATCAGGAGACCCGCAGCCTTGGCGGCGTTGACGACCGCAGCAGTTCCGTGCGGTGCGCCACCGAACGGCAGCCGTTGCGAACCGGGCTCGATGAACTCGATTCCGAGAAGCAGTCCGCGACCTCGAACGTCGCCGATGCATGGGTAACGGTCAGCGAGCGACGTGAGCCCGGCTCGCAGTTGCTCGCCTCGCGGACCGACATTGTCGGGCACGCCCAACTCGATGGCGCGCTCCAGCGCAGCAACACCAGCGGCGGCACTGATCGGGTTGAAGGCATGGGTATGGCCGTGAACAAAAAAGCCCGACCCTCGTTCGATCGTGTCGCGGATCTGGCCGCCCACGAGCACGCCGGCCAGCGGGCTGTAGCCCGACGCCAATCCCTTCCCGAGGGTCACCAGGTCGGGGACGACGTCGTCGTGATCCGCAGCGAGGAAGGGTCCGGTTCGCCATGCGCCGGTCATCACCTCATCGGCGATCAACAGCACCTCGTGGGCCTGGCAGGCATCGGCAACACGCCGGAGGTAGCCGACCGGTGGTGCGATCGCGCCGCCCGCGGCACCGATGACCGGCTCGACGATCACGGCGGCAACCTCGCCGGACTGGCGCTCGAGGGCCGCCTCGATCTCATCGGCACAGGCCAGACCGCAGGTGGCTGGCTCAAGCGACAGTGGGCAACGGAAACAGGATGGCTGGGGGAGCGGCGGCTCATGATGCAGAACCGGCTCCCAGGTCTCGCGGCGCGGGGGATGCCCCGAGAGTGAGAGAGCGCCGAGCGTGGCGCCGTGGTAGCTCCCGGCTCGACTCAAGATGCGGTGGCGTTCGGGGTGCCCGCGCTCGACCCAGTATTGACGGGCGAGCTTTGCCGCAGACTCGACGGCTTCGGAGCCGCTGCTCACGAGGAAGAGCGATTGGAGTTCGGGGTGAACCTGATCACAGACGATCTCGGCGAGTCGTTCGGCGGGCTGGTTGGTGAACTGGCCTCGGTAGGCGAACGCGACTGCAGCTGCCTGATTCCGGATCGCGTCGGCAATGATCGGGTCGCCATGGCCGAGGTTGGCCGTGATCGCGCCGCAGCAGCCGTCGAAGTACCGGTTGCCATCGACATCGAACAGATGCACACCTTGGCCGTGTGACACTGTCGGCAGGAACTCACCTGCGATGTTCCCGAACAGCATGCTCGACTGCTGCGGCATCATCGTTCCTTCCAGTCGCTGCCGCGACCGTAGCCTCAGAAGCCGGGGCGGTCTCCCGAGACGAACAAGGAAGCTTGATCATGACCACACTGCTTGACCCGATGTCGTTCCGTCGGGGGCCGGCGATGAAGAACCGCTTCATGCTTGCTCCGCTCACGAATTCCCAGAGCCAGGAGGACGGCGTTCTGTCCGACGAGGAGTACCACTGGCTCACGATGCGGGCCCAAGGCGGTTTTGGTCTGACGATGACCTGTGCGGCTCATGTCCAGGCGATCGGCAAAGGCTTCCCCGGGCAGCTGGGGGCGTTCGGCGACGAACACCTCGACGGTCTTGCCCGTCTCGCGGCCGGCATCAACGCGGAGAACAGTGTCAGCATCGTTCAACTCCACCACGCCGGGATGCGCTCACCAGCTGAACTCATTGGGGAGTCGCCCGTGTGTCCGTCGGCCGACGAGGAGACGGGTGCGCGGGCGCTTGGTCACGACGAAGTTCTCCGGCTCATTGATGACTTTGTCGCCGCCGCGGTTCGAAGCGAGCGGGCCGGTTTCGATGGTGTGGAGATCCACGGTGCCCACGGTTACATCGTTGCGCAGTTCCTCAGTCCCGAGATCAACCAGCGCGACGACGAGTTCGGGGGAAGTCTCGAGAACCGGGCCCGGTTGCTGTTCAACATCATCGATGGCATCCGCGAGCAGTGCGGTCCTGACTTCATCCTCGGCGTTCGGCTGTCACCGGAACGTTTCGGCCTCCAACTGGCCGAGATGATCGACGTCGCCGAGCGCTTGCTGGCCGAACAGCAGATTGACTTCCTGGACCTCTCGCTGTGGGATGTCTTCAAGGAGCCCGAAGAAGCAGCCTTTGCTGGTCGAACGCTCATGTCGTGCTTCACCGACCTTGACCGTGGCGATGTCCGCCTCGGCGTGGCGGGCAAGATCCGAACGCCCGAGGATGCCGAACGGGCGCTCGCCGCAGGTGTGGATTGGGTCATGCTTGGCCGGGCCGCGATCCTGCACCACGACTTCCCAAATCGCTATGCGGCCGACCCTCGCTTCGTGCCGGTTGAGAACCCGGTGAGTCGCGAGTACCTCGCTGACGAGGGTCTCTCGGAGGCGTTCATCACCTACATGGCCGGCTGGAAGGGCTTTGTCGCCGATCAGGCGTAGCGGTCGCTAGTCGTTGGAGTCCTGCAGCGCCGTTCGCATCGTTTCGCTCATCGACGGCAGGTACACCGCTTTGGTGATGTCCAGAATCTGTCGCAGGTGCTCGTGGTCGTGAAATGGCCACTCGTAGACGAAGTCTGCGGCGGCGAAGGTACCGAAACCTGGGTACTCGCCGGTCAGTGTCAGCCGATCCACGTCGAGGGAAGCGACATACGCAGCCGCTCGAACCCGACTCGCGTCGAACTCGGCCAGCAGGTCAGGTAGCGCAACGGCGTTGAAGTCGCGCTCGTTGATCGCCGCCCACGGACTGAAGCCGGGAATCTCTGGCTCCCCGTCCAGGATGCCCTGGATGCGATCTTCGAACGCCCCGGTATCGGTGGCGATCAAGTGCCCGATGACCTCATGCACACTCCACTCGCCGGGCTCGGGCCGCACGATCAATGTGGCGGGGTCAAGCGGTTCCAGCAGGTTCCGCACCACGGTGGGAAAGGCCCCAAGTGCAGAAGCGACATTGGCTGGAGACGTCATAGGACGGTTCGCTTTCGTGTGGAGCGGGTGACGAGCGTCGTGAGCGTAACGCTGAGCAAGGGACGCTGGTAATGACTGAGAGGCCGGAGAGACCCTGGGAGGTTTGGGGTCCCTTGCTGCGTCCGCTGATTTTCAGAGAGCTACAGCACGATCCTGTGTCGCGGAGGAGTTGGCGGCGTTTGTTGTGAAGGAGTAGCCGACGCCGCGACAGGTCGTGATGTGTGACTGACCTGGCCGGTCGATCTTTTGGCGCAGTTTCGCGACTTGGGAGTTCACAAGATCGACCTCACCGACCCAAACCGAACGCCAAACGGCCTCGAACAGCACCTGGTACGACACCACCTCGCCCGGATGCGAAGCGAGCAACGCCAGCAGATCGAACTGGAGCTTCGTCAGTTCAACCAGCTCACCGCCGACACGAACCTCACGGGCAAGTAGATCGAGACAGACATCGTCGGCGACAACTGCGTCCGCCGTCGTCAGCGTTGAGACGCGGGGCCGCCGCAACAACGCTCGAACCCGAGCTGCGACCTCGCGGCCTGAAAACGGTTTCGTGACGTAATCGTCAGCACCGACCGCAAGACCAATCAGCCGGTCCAGTTCTCCGTCGCGCCCCGTCAACATCAACACGTACGCGTCGGTGAAGGTGCGGAGTTCTCGACACACATCGATTCCGTCAATGCCTGGTAGGCCCAAGTCGAGTACGACCAGATCAGGGTCCAAGGCTCGCGCCTTATCAAGCGCTTCTGCTCCGTCGGCTGCGACCTCGATCACGTAGTCGCTGTCGCGTTCGAGCGAAGCCTGAACAAGCAACGCAGCTTCGGGAGCGTCATCACACACAAGAATCGTGCGAGGCCCCTCGGCACTCTCGGGGGTAGTAACAGCAGCCATTGGCAAACCTCTCGTTCTGCCCGCACGTCGTGGGTCCTGTTTTGTTTTCGGCCGATTCCACCGGCAAGTGAAGAAGTGTTCGGTGTTCTCGGGGGGGTCGTCTTTGGTTCTGCGTCGACCCCCTTATGCGCGGGCTGGTTCGGTCGATGCTGTTCACAAGGCAGAACTCTTCGCTCATTGATCGAAGAGCGCTTGTTCGCGTAAGCGAGTCCTCGCCTTCTGCCAGCAGCCTCTCCAGTCGATGAAGCCCCCGTCTGCATCGCACGCGACGGGGGCGTCGAACCAGTCCAGGCCGGCTGCGCTGCATTGATGCCGCAGCCGGCTTCGGACAGGGTTCGTCAGGGCCACAGGAAAACCGTCGACGAACGAACAGGGGAGACGCTGGCGGGTGGCTCAGGGGCGCTATGCGGGTGTCACGACCATCAATCAGTGGCTATCGCCGGCCAGCCGTAACCAACGTTGCTTCGCAAAGCCCCAGTTCGGAGCACCGGACCCCATTTGAGCGGGTGACGAGAATCGAACCCCCGTTCTCAGCTTGGGAACACGGAGAACGTTGGAACGATAGGGCAAACCGGTCCTCCCGCAGGCTGCGGGCGCCACGCGGGCGTCAACTCGGCGAGTTCGGGAGCGGCTCAGCCATCAGCGGCCACCGCATCAAGAGGCGTCATGTATTGGCGTTGATTGCCGCAATCGGGCAGCTCCGCACTGTCCCTTCCATGACCATCCAAACTGCACCCG
>Ga0255776_10001198_pt1 | contig 29479 bp, 32 predicted proteins | sample 071ome_19_FD_179974 | JGI IMG/M metagenome (GOLD analysis project Ga0255776, IMG submission 179974) | Coastal salt marsh microbial communities from the Groves Creek Marsh, Skidaway Island, Georgia - 071413AT metaG (version 2) | ecosystem: Environmental > Aquatic > Marine > Intertidal zone >... | reverse complement strand
TTACTATCATTGACTTAGGACAAGATTCCAGTGCTGTGGTTCTAGGGGAGTGATCTTTGGGAAAAGTTTGTAACGTGATGGGGTTAATCAAGTTTAATGATCTTTCCAATTATGAACAATCTACTTGGAGGGAGGATTGATAATTTTTTTCAGATAACTCAGGGAGTAGCCGGTTTTTTTACTGATCGACGGAAGGCTTTCTCCGTTTAAAATCATTTTTTCTGCCTCTTGCTTTCGGATATTTTCAATCATTTTTCCTGGACCAATAGGATGATATAATTTTGTCAATTGTCTGTAGGAAATATTAGATTTTGCCTTAACGAGGTTAATATCAGAATTTGCTAAGTTTTCTTCAACAAAAATTCTTACTTCTTCTGCCAAATTCTTTTCCTTCAACTCACTTGGCATAAAAGTGTTTTTTTTCATTACTATATTATAAACAAGTATAATTATGACAACCGAAAGAAATAAAATAATTACAATTTCTTTTTCAATTATAGCAGAGGGAACTATAGGTTTATAAGCGATAAATAAGATAAATTATGTTGAGTTAATTAAATGAGGATACTCTTCTTCTCGATTTTGAAAACTGAGAATTTCTTCCTTGACCACTACTCCATCCAAAACATTAATTGCATTATTAATTGTAGCATTATTCTTCCAATTTTTATTCCCAGCTAATACTTCTGGCAAGTATACAATCAATGCAGCAGAAATCGAGCGAGATGCACTCTCCCAAAAATAACTAGGAGTATGATCTACGGCATAATAATCTATTGTACCAACCTTAAAGATTGGGTGTTTAAAAGTTGTTGGTTTAGCGAAATAAAATCCCATACCTTCATCGCAGCTTACATCAATGATTAAACTTCCGTCTTTTAAACGATCCAACTCACCTTCAATCACAAAATCAATTGGTTTATCTATATTTTGATACGTTCCATTAATAATTATTTCCGCAGTACTTATCAAATCCATCAATGGATGTTGAGACCCATCGCGCTCAATTATCTTTAAACGTGGTTCATTCGAGCCCCCTTTCTCTATACGAACGTATTCTACATCCAATATTTCTTCCCGAACTTCATGATCTGGACGTTGTATACAAATAGTAATATCTCGAAATCCATGTGCTTTTAAGGCGTAGATTGCTCCTCTGCTTACCGCACCAAAACTAAAAACAATCACCTTTCGTTGTTTACCATAATGACCGTCAATCCCTTTCAATTGCAGCGCATGTATAACGGCACTATAACCCGCCAACTCATTGTTTTTATAAAAAGTATGTCTCCCGATTTCACCATTAGGTTTCCATACAAACATATCTTCAAAAGCAATAAAGGTTAACTTTCTATCAATAGATACTTGTGTCATTTCTTCTTGTTGAACACAATGTGTATAGCCCCATAAAACACCTCCTTTCTTCAATGTTTTTAAATCGGATACTACTGGTTTAGCGACAATTACAATCCCAACATCTGACAAAAGAGAGGATCTAGAAGAGACCCCACCCGTTCGTTGGGATAATTTCTCATCTGATATATTGAAGGGTAAACCATATCCTTTTTCAAAGATGAGTTTTTGTAGAATATTGGGAGGGATACGATCAAAATGTTCTGGATGAATAGGGACACGTCTTTCATCTTCTTTCATTGACGTACCGATAACGCCTATTAGGGGTATTTCCATAGGATAGTGATTAGAGTTAAAACACAAGGACATTAGAATTCCTGAGTTTGATCCGTGAGGCTAACAAAAACGAACAATTGCATCCAGTGTCGGTAATGATTCTTTGTGGACAAATCAAACGGATGAAAGAGGACAATCTGTAGATACATTTGTAAGGTACGTCTAATAAACTGAATAAAGGGTATAGACCTTGATAAAACAGTTAATTATAGACATAAAAACCCTCTACAATAATTGGAGGGTTTTGGAAAAAAGTATAATCCTAATTACAAGAAACCTCTTCTTTGATATAGAGGACTGTTTAATAGACATTTATTAAAATCAAAGAATGAGTTCCTTTAAATTTAAAAATTAACACCAACATTGGTTAAAGTCCAAATCGGACTCGAACTAAGTCCAATTTTAAATTCATTAAAAAATATTTTAGGTCTTTCAATACCCAAGAGGTATGTATTTACATACCCTTAGGGGATGATGTTAATTTGTAATCATTTGATATACAGACGTGTAAGGGGTTGGTTCTAGTGCGGTTGGGACAAAGGGGATAAAACGTGTTAATTTTCCCTCCCCCGTTTAGAATTACAATAACGAATCCAAAGATGAATTGTAAGCCGAAAAACCAATGAAATTCTCCTTTTTCAATTAGATTTATTCCTCCAACGATCACAAAAAAGATTCCATAGAAATACCAGAATATTTTTCGGTAACGTCCAGTTTTTGTTGCTGCTCCCCGGAGCTGTTTTTTTGATCGACCCCTCCGATAAGGTCCACGAGCCCAGCCTTGTTTACCTCATGATTGACAATTTTTGCCGCTAGGCGTATGGCATGAATCAGCTGCGAGAATTCGCCTGTACTAAAGGCCTTGGCCTGTTGGTTTTCGATGATAAACTCACCGAGTGTTTTTCGAGATCGCATAACATTAGACTTCAATGGGTCCGCCTTTTTTGATGTCCTTCTCTACGTCCTTTTCAAACGGCATAAAGTTTTTGTGGAAGGCCTTGGCCAATCGGTGTGCAGTAGCGTAATAGGCGGCATCATTTTTCCATGGTTTTTCTACCCGGGTTTCTACTGCAAGGCGAAAGCGCGGATCGGCGCCTACAAAAGATTGCCGTTTGTAGGTCTCGATGGTGGTCAAAAAATGGAGAAGCTCTTTTTCTAACGCTTCAAAATGCGTGGTTTGTAAGGGGAGGTTTATGTCCCCCCACCACACGGTTTCTTGTGTGGCCGTGTCTTGAACAATAAATCGATCTTTGGGAGATCGACCAGTAAACAGACCGGTTTTGATGGCTAGTGCTCCTGAAGAGGCGGGCCTTGCTTGAAAGTCAGTTACAGATTTTTCAATAAGAAAATCAACAGAAGATTGTAGGTAAATTTTCATGAGGATGGGGCGTTTAATAAAGTGTAAATGTAAACGTTTTTGGAGACCTAGTCGTACACTCTTTAAACCAATTTAACTTTACACAATCCAATTCAAAACAAAAGTTTTAGTTATAAAAATGTAACTTGAAACGAATTTAAACCCCGCCGTTATTTATGAAAAACAACACCGGACAATCCATGCGTATAATTCACCGATATTTGGGCTTTTTTCTTGCAGGAATCATGGCCATGTATGCCCTAAGTGGGATGATGATGGTTTATAGAAATACCGACACCTTTAAAAGAACGGTTGAGGTAGAACAGCAACTCGATCAAGACCTAACCCCTGACGCACTAGTTAAGGCATTGAAGATTAAGGGGTTTGCCGTAACCGATCAATCCGATGCGGTTATTTATTTCAAAGAAGGAACGTATAACCGTCAGACAGGAATTGCGAATTATACGGTCAAAAAGCTTCCCTTGCTTTTAGACAAAATGGAAAAATTACACAAGGCAACAACAGACAGCCCGGTATATTGGCTTAACCTCTTTTTTGGTGCTTCTTTGTTGTTTTTTGTAGTGTCCTCTTTTTGGATGTTTATGCCCCACACTTCGGTCTTTAAAAAAGGACTCTACTTTTCATTGGCTGGCATGGTACTGACCGTTTTATTGTTATTTTTATAGTTAAAGATGCGCTTACTTTTCTATCTACTACTGTGTACTACGGCCTGTTCGGTTGCCCAGCAAACGTCGGAGCAGCCAAAAGAAATTTCTTTAAGCGAAGTTGCGTTGACGTCCAAAAAATGGAGTAAAAAAGACCAGCGCCGGATTCAAAAATTGCAAAATCCCAAATGGCTAGAAGTCCTAGGGACCAAAGGGTTTTTTACGGACAACAAAAGTGCTTATGTTGCCACCAATTCTTTTGAATCCCGCCAATATAACTCAGGACGTTTGGTGTCTCAATCCCGTGAAAAATTTGTCTACAACAATGTGGGGATCAATCGCAACTATGAGTATGACTATGCCCGTCTCGAAAAACGAATAATTCAATTGGCGTTATTTCGTCCAGAAATCAAAGATTTAGAAATCAAAATTGAGTCCAACTGCGAAGGCTATCAAGACATCCAATACCTTATTTTGCTTGAGCGCGACCTCGTCCTCTTACGTCAGGTCAATTCGGTGCAACGGTTTTTAAACAATGTGGTGGTTTCTGACCCTACGGTGATCCGAAAAATACAAGTCATAACCAAAGAGCTGTGTGCGTCCTAAGGCCTTTTATTTAAAAAAAGAAGCCCTTGTAAGTCAGGGACTACTAGGGCTTCTAACCATAAACCAATTCAATAATTGAAAAGTGGCGTAAATTTATACTTTTAAAATTATGAAAAAACAAAATTCGTTCTTTTTTTATAGCCCTATTTTTTGGGTCCCAAAACCGTTGTTTTTTGGGATTTTATTTGCCGTAATGGCACCCTTTCAAACACCGCTAATTGCTCAAGAAATCACCAAGGTTGTAACCCTACCAAAGAAAATTAACGAAACCTCTGGATTGGAGTTTTTCAACGGCCATCTGATAACTCACAACGACTCTGGAGGAAAACCTAAACTGTATCAATTTGACACGCTTGGAGTTGCTCAAAAAACATATACTATAGCAGGGGTAGCCAACCGCGATTGGGAAGACCTGACAGCTGACGGGTCTTACTTCTATATTGCAGATACAGGAAACAATCTGGGCAACCGAAAAGACCTTAAAATTCTAAAGATAAAAGTTGAAAACGACAGCCTAATTCATACTGGGGATATAGAGATCAGCTATGCTGCTCAACAAAACTTTAGCCCTAGAAATAGGCACCCTTTTGACGCGGAAGCCTTGGCCGCTTCACAAAACAATCTGCTGTTGTTTTCAAAAAACAGAGCTGACCTAACGACTGAGGTTTTTATCCTTCCAAAAAACCCAGGCAAATATGAGTTAGCGCCAGAGGATAGTGTCGATGTAGCCGGTCTTGTAACCGCAGCAGATTATAACGAAGATTTGCAATTGCTCATGATGGTAGGCTATAGTTTTCAAGGAGAGCAATTTATCTATCAAGTCAAAGGATTTGACCCCCAAAACCCCCGTTTGGCAGCCCTACAAAAATTTACCCTACCGATTGGAAGAGCACAAGTAGAAGCCATCAAAATCATTGATGCGCACCATTATTGGATCACAAGTGAAGCAGAAAGTAAAGTCCTTCCTAGATTGTTTCGCGTAAAATTATAAGCGCTGAGATTAAGATCTATTTTAAGAAATCAAAAAATTAAAATTCTCGGTGTGAATTTGCCGCCCAGTAGCGTCCAAAAGTTCGGCAAACACAAACTGTCCCGTTGCATCAAAATGAATCAGGTAATACGCCTTGTCATATTGTTTTTCTAAAAATCGAAGCTTTTCAAGTTCATAAATCCGTTGCCTAATCACCCCTTCTTGATACCGTATTATGTATCGTGACCATACGCCAGCAGCACCATTGGGATGCTGCTCGGCATAACGCGTGCCAAAGGTGAAAAAATGATCGCGATAGGGGATGTCGAGCGTTACCAGGTCGCCCGTAGGGGTGACCCATTGTCCCAAGTCATTGATCCGAAAGCTGCTGGTTGCAGCAAAGTCCAACGGGCTTAGAATTTCATCAAAGTTTTGAAATTGTTTTTGAATGTTTCTAAATTCATCAGAGACCGAATTGCATCCTAAAAAAAGAAACATTAGTGGTATAAGAAATAATGGCTTGATGTGCATTTTAAAAATAATTTTTTTTCTTTTTGTTGACCCACCCTGCTTGTCTTGGTTCTTCTACAAAGTAGATATACAGCACGGCTTCTTCTGGGGTGTTTGTAAAATAAATTTTTTTGTCGGCATAGGTCAACGCATCCTGAAAATACCACCAACCTCTATTGCCCTTGCTTTGGGCCTTATTGTCTACTCGATAGACCAACAAATCGGCGGCGTACGGGTCATCTACAATATAAACGGAGACACTCTTTGCGCTGGGAGCTTCTACAGACTGAACCACTTGTGCTGGAGCAATTAAGCTCTTACCAAAAAAGACCAACAACAAATAAAAAATGTTGTTTCGTAGTGTTTTCATTCCCAAGACTTTAACGTGACTTTAACCTTTAGGATTGTTTTTCATTATCCATTCATCATTACCTTTATAATGTTAATAGGCTTTTAATCATTTTAAGTTTGTCTCCGCCTTTTGAGTGTTCAACACCCCAAAAGGCGGTTTTTTTATTGAGAAACATCATACTCAAACTCCCACTTGGGGTTGTCCAAATGATTGATGATGTACTTTACGGTAATTTCTTCTCCAGATCGAACGGCTTTGGTGGTGATCAGCCGGATGTGTTCTAGATCGCCCAATTCGGGATCATTTTGTGCAACAATTGCTTTTGCATTGGGGATTTCGTGGTGGTTGACAAACCCACCAAGAGGCAAACGGATGTAGCTGTTGGGAAAACGGGGGTCAAAAACATGAGAAATTCCGAGATCGGTACCTTCGGGGAGGTCTTCTACTGCAAAGAGACCAAGCCCTTCAATACGACTCTTGGCAATTGTCAGGTGTTTTGGCAATGGCCGCCATTCACTTTTTGCTATCATCTCTATTGTTTTCCTTTCAAAAATATCACTTTTTAAGGGTTTTAAAAAACCACTTTTATAGGTACCACAGGGTTGGTTTTGGCCCCAATCATTACATTTCTTACCCGAAACGGCAAAAGCAAATTTGCCTCTTTGTTTCTAGTACGGATTCGTAAAGTTAGACTACTGTAAGGAGGTAGTGTTATCAAATTTCCATGCTCGAGAAAGCTATAATCACCCAAATAATCTAATTGCATCGGCAGGGCACTAAGGTTGTTAAGCTGGACGTTAGCAATAAGGGTTTTGCCCTCATAACCCATGGATTTCCCAGTAAGATTGGCCAATAAAACAGGTGCTATATGGGCCGCTTCACCAATCAATAGGTCTTTATACCAAACAATTGTTTTGCGGTTTTTAAGACTCTTTTTTAAGGCGTCGTTGCTGTCGTTTTCTGCCCAAACAAAGGTCATGGGTCGGTGCCCTCCTTCAGGAATTTCAAAGGTCCAATCGATCAGACCGTGGATATCCGAAGTTCCTAAAATGGTCAACTTGTGTTTAAGGGCAAGTTCTAAGGCCTCTTCAGAGAAGGTATGTTCGTTAACAACTTCGATTCCGTGTAGCAATTTGTTTTTTATCAAATATTCATGAAAAGGTTCTAATCGAGCAATGCCATCCAAACGTTGTGCAGGCCAGTCGGGGTGATTCCAGAAGACAAAGGCATCTTGTTTGTTGGCAGCCACAATCCCGGACAGGGAGTCTTTGTGTAGCAGCGCATTGGCATTTTCAATAAAAACGGCATTGATATGCCCGGGGGCCATGCTTCTTGTAATTTCTGACCCATTGACAACCCGCAAGTTTTTGTTCGCTCCAAGATGTCCTTGTGCAATTTCGAAGGAGCGGTTTCGGTCTGGATGCGGAAGGTCTTTGCTGTGGGGCTGATATTCCAAATGCTCTGTTAGGGCAATCAAATCCAAACCTTCGCGGAGAGCTTCGTCAACACGAATGTTGGGCCATACCGAACCGTCCGAAAAAACGGTATGTATGTGAAGGTCTGTGGCCGTCAATACACTGTTTGGCGGTGCCTGAAAAAAAGCTTTTTTGTCTGTGTCTTGCCCCCAAGAAAATTGTGTAAGGGCCAAGCAGATTAGGATTCGTAGAGCAGGTCTCATTAATTTTTGATTTTTTAATAAATATAACTTTTGTTTGGGACTTTTCTAGCGGGTTAATTGACAACAATTAGCGGCAATCGACTTCGTAGTCTTCCCAACCGGCTTGCGTGGGCGAATTTGGAAAATAAAAACAGCGCTTGGTTCCGTCTTCAAACACGAAGGTTTTATAGAAACCACTGGGGACGTGAGCGCCCGTTTCCAAAATTTGATGATCGGTGTCAAACAAGAGGTCTATACGAACGTCAATGGTGCCTCGCGTTTTGGCCCATATACGGGCTTGCCCCTCGAGGGCTGCCCATTCTCCTCGATTGAGGCTGTCGCGTTGCAAAGCACAATTGAGGTAGCTAAAAGTTGCGTAGAGGTTGTCATAAGAATCGGTAAAAGCAGCAGCAGGAGCCAGATGCCCTTTGTCCCAAGGATTGGCATAATAATCCTTGTCATTTGAAGTGTACACACTATCGACCAAATAAAAATCCAAACTTCCACGATCGGCAACTTTTACAATGTCTCTTACTTGATATGAAATCCAATTGGGTTGCTCATACATCTCATTATAATCTACCGTAAAAATGGGGCCTTCTATCAGAAAGGAGGCCTTTTTGGCTCGAGGGGTTACCGCATCAATTTTTGATCCCTCTTTATTGCAAGCTACTAGAAAGAGAAGGGCTAAACCAATAAAGTATTTAAAGATCAGCTTGTTGTTCAGCACGGACTTATTTTTTTTCAAAAACCATGGCAGAGGCACCACCGCCACCATTACAAATTCCGGCCATGCCAAAACGACCTTTTTTTTGTAGTTGATGTAAAAGGGTGACCACGATACGTGTTCCGGAGCAGCCCAAAGGGTGTCCTAAAGCAACAGCGCCACCATTTTGGTTGACTTTATCGGGAGCTAAACCCAAGAGATCAATATTGGCCAACCCCACCACGGAAAAGGCTTCATTGATTTCGATGAGGTCAATTTGTTCCAACGACAAATTGGCCAATGCGAGTGCTTTGGGAATGGCTTTTGCCGGAGCGGTAGTAAACCATTGCGGCGCCTGTGCCGCATCTGCAGCACTGAGAACTGTTGCTAGCGGCTTTAGTCCCATTGATTGGGCTTTGGTTGCGGACATTAAGACCACAGCTGCAGCACCGTCATTGAGGGTAGAGGCGTTTGCAGCAGTTACGGTTCCGTCTGATGTAAAAGCGGGACGTAGGGTGGGGATTTTTTCAGGAAAAAAATTAAAACACTCTTCATCCCGATCAATTAGGACAGGAGCCCCTTTTCTTTGAGGCACTTCTATAGGGCAGACTTCAGCATCAAAATGACCGGCCTTCCACGCGGCTTGACTCTTTTGATAGGAAGCAATTGCAAATGCATCTTGTGATTCCCTAGAAATTTTGTGCTTTTCGGCGGTAGCATCAGCAAACACACCCATGGCCTGATGACTATATGCGTCTGTGAGACCGTCGTGCTGCATGGCGTCAGTAAGTGTTGTTGAGCCAAACTTTTGCCCGGTTCTTAAATAGCTAAAATGAGGGCTTAAACTCATGTTTTCCATACCGCCAGCCACAACAATTTCGGCATCTCCCAAACGAATGGCTTGTGCCGCCAACATAATTGATTTCATCCCCGAAGCACAAACTTTATTGACCGTTGTACAGGGCACGTTGTCGGAGATGCCCGCCTCAAGGGCAGCTTGTCGGGCAGGTGCTTGTCCAGTACCAACTTGAAGCACATGACCCATATAGACTTCTTCTACAAGTGCAGGATCGATTTGGGCCGAAGCGAGTGCAGCAGCAATGGCTTTCCCACCCAAAACAGGGGCCGGAATCGTTGACAGGCTCCCTAAAAAAGAGCCAATAGGTGTGCGCTTTGCTGCTACAATTACTACCTGATGATGCATCGAATTATTTTTTATTAAAGGTAACGAAAATACTACCATATATCGAATGAATCAAGCTTGATAGTGCTGCAGGGATGGCTACCATTGGGTTGCTAAAATTTTCTTGGGCAAGCACCACTCCCAAGCCAGAGTTTTGCATACCAACTTCTATTGAAATTGTTTTTGCAACACGCTTGTTTTTGAACAGCCAATAGCTAAAGAAATATCCCAATACAAAACCACCAAGATGCAAGATCATTAGACTTAGTAGGAGACGAATCCCAGAATTTAAAATGATTTCTTTTCCCTGACCAATAATGCTGGCAACAATCAAACAAATCAACAATACAGCCAATGGAGGCGCAGCAGGCAAAAGCATCGCTGTTGCCTTAGGCGCATAACGATTGAGAATGACCCCAAGGCTTATGGGCAATACAACGACTTTAATGGTGCTAAAAAAAAGCCCCCAAGCTGCGACATCTACATAACTTCCTGATAGGCGCGCGGTAAGCAATGGCGTAAAAATTATGGCGGCTACGGTTGACAGTGCCGTCATGCTTACGGAGAGTGCCACATGGGCTTTTGCTAGATAGGCAATAACATTTGACGCTGTCCCACCAGGGCAACAAGACACAAGAATCAGTCCAACAGCAAAAAAGGGAGGCAAATCAAAGAGAACCCCCAACCCCCAACCCATAATAGGCATAATACTAAATTGTAAAAACAACCCCAACAAGACCCATCGGGGTGTTTTAAAGACCTGTTTAAAGTCGTTCCAGCGAAGGGTCAAACCCATACCCAACATGATTCCGGCCAATCCCAAAGTAATCAGGTCTCCAGAAAACCAAGTAAAGACAGGCGGGTGCCATAGTGCAATTGCCGCAAAAAGGCTGACCATCCACGGAAACGAAGCAGTAATCTTTTCGGATTGCATCACCGCTTATGGAATCCTTTTGGTCCAGATTTCATGCATCGGAACGCCTTTGCTACTATTGCCTTTGTGGTACCAATCGTTCCCTTTTTGGAGGTATTCAAAAGGCAAAGAAGCCCCTACACGAGTATTGTCTCTAGAAAAATAATCAATGTGCTCGGTGTAAACACCTTCTGTCGCGGTATAGGTTCCTCCCCCAGACCCAAAAAACTGAAAGCTTGCCGTGTTAAAGGCAATCCATTGAAAATGCCCATCGATCAAGAATTTCATCGTTTTTCGAGGACCGGTTAGGTCTCTGCGTCGTTCACCTTCATCGGTCATTCTACCTGCCATGAGCCATTTGCCATTGAGGTCTAAAGGGCTTCCTGCAATTTTTTTCCAGTTTTCGTCTCGCATCCAATGCCCTTTTGAGAGGCTGTCTTTTTCATAATCCGAATTGAATTCTAGCGCGGCCATGATATGATCTCCTTCTAGGGTATAGTATCCTCCTTTGGTGCTTATAAATGTGGGCGGATTGGCAACAAATACCGTTTCGACCAAATAGTGGTCATCCATTAAAATTCGATGCGTATGCACTTGATTGTCTTTTGTCGTACTAAATTCGTACACTTGAGCCGATATGGACCAGCAGCTTAAAAAAGCGAATAAAAAACAGGTGTTTGAAAAAAAAGTTTTCATGGCGGTTTAGTTTCTATAGTTTAAGGCGGGAGCACGATCTCCGATAAGAGGGATATACTCAAAATCGGCCCCTTTATTTTTATAAAATTCTTCTTTGGCTTGTTTCACAATTTGTGGATTGTCAATAAGTTTCATGGCCGTTAATGCGAGGGTTTTTGCGGCGGTTATCATTCCTTTTTTACCAATGGTTGTACCGCCAGCAGCTACTGCTTGCCAGCTATGTGCTGGCGTGCCGGGGACCCAAGTTGCAGTTCCGAAGCCTACTGTAGGGACTGCAAAGCTCACATCGCCAACATCGGTAGAGCCTCCCGCTTTTGAGGCCGGCGTATACGGCATGATGCCAGACACGTAACGCGTGTCTAAAGAATTGCCAAGGGTTTCTGCAATTTCTTGAGCAAACGCTTGCTCATCGTCGTTATAATTGTATCCGCCAACTTCAGTTAGGTTGGCATGGACCAGTTTTTGTAGGACTTCATTTTGCAAAAGTTCGTGAACACCACCGATAATTTCAAATTCCATTTGCGTGTCGGTACCTAGCGCGGCCCCTTTTCCTGCATTTACAATTCGATCAAACAAGTTCATGACGACATCTCTTTTGGGGTGTCGCGCATAATAGTAGACTTCAGCATAATTGGGGACCACATTGGGTGCTTCACCCCCTTTGGTAATTACATAATGAATACGGCTATCGGAGGGGATATGTTCGCGCATCTGATTGACCATATAATTCATGCTTTCTACAGCATCCAGAGCAGAACGGCCTTTTTCGGGTGCCCCGGCAGCATGGGCGGAGACGCCATAAAAGCGAAATTTTGCCGACTTATTGGCCAAAGCATTCGCAGGGTTTGCGGCATTGGCACTTGATGGATGCCAATGAAGCGCAATATCTGTATCATTGAAGAGGCCCGCGCGCGTCATATAAACTTTTCCAGAACCTCCTTCTTCTGCAGGGCAGCCGAAAAACTTAACGGTTCCTGATTTTTTATTTTTTTCTAAATATTCTTTTACTGCAATAGCAGCAGCAGCACTGGCTGTGCCAAAAAGATGATGCCCACAGGCATGTCCGGCCTTTGTGTCGTTAGAAATTTTGTAAGCAACGGCCTTTTGTGAAAGCCCTGGAAGTGCATCATATTCTCCCAAAATAGCGATCACAGGACTTCCAGACCCGTAGGTTGCAACAAAGGCTGTTGGGATTTGTGCAACGCCTTTTTCTATAGCAAAACCTGCAGAAGCAAGCGTTTCTTGAAGCAAAGCGCTACTTTGAGTTTCTTGATAACCCATTTCTGCCCAAGACCAGATTTTTTGGGCTACGGCATTGTAGGTGTTTGCTTGTTGATCGATTTGAGACAAGATTTTGTCGTAGCGCGCTTGCCCCATCATTATAGCGGGTAATAAAAAAAATCCGAAAAGGTGTTTGAGTTTCATTTTGATGTGTTTTTTATAAATTTAGGTAAACTGCTTAATTTTTTTGCAATTCCCTTTTTTTTCTTTCCGTTGCCAAAGCTACCCCGATTAGTATAAGTCCACAAGCAGCCCATTGCAAGACACCAAAAGTTTCGCCATCTAAAATGCCCCAGGCGATGGCTACGATTGGAAGTAGATAAGTGATCGAAATGGAAAACACCGCCGAAGAAATCGCGACCAGCTCGTTGAACATCACTTTGGCGATGGCCGTACCAAAAAGCGCCAATACCAAAAGGTAGCCTAGCGACTTTTGAATCTCAACATTTTCGGTTGCTTCACGTATCGAGAAAGAGGTGAAACACAACACCAATATGGCCGGCACAACGATAGCTATAAAATTCCCCAAAGCAATTCCCATAGCACTCACGTGCTGCAAACGGTATTTTAGGATGTTTACGTTGAGGGCATAGCAAAAGGCAGCGATAACAACCAAAAACGCATATATACTTTTGCCAGCTTGCGCAGAACTAATGCCTTCGGAGACCAAAATAAGGGTGCCCACAAACCCGATAAGCACTCCCAAAACCTGTTTTTTTAATATCTGTGCTCCAAAGAAAAGCACACCCATTATAAGGGTAAAAAGAGGCGTCAGCCCATTGAGAACCGCTGCAATTGAACTGTCAATAGTGGTTTCTGCAAAGGCAAAAAGATAATTGGGAAAAAAGGTGCCCAAAAAACCCGAAAGTGCCAACCACCCCCATTTTTTCCTAGGAATTTGCCGCAAACTGCGGAATCCCATGAGGAGCAAAATCAAAAAGGTAAACACAATGCGAATCGAACCAAGCTGGAGGGGTGTAAGCCCAACCAATCCTTTTTTGATTAAGATGTAGGAGCTTCCCCAAATGAAAGAAAGCACCAATAGATAGACCCACTTTTTGAGCTTGTTGTTCATTGAGCAACAAAAGTGCATTTTTTTCTAAAAAAAGGAGTCCTTGTTTTAGGGTTTTGTTTTTATTTGCCTCCATTCTAGGGTTTCCATAAGCTTTATTACATCCTTTTCGATGTAGTCTACAGCAGGCAGGATTGAGTCGTAGTTTGGTTTTGCATAGAAATAAAGAGCGCCTACCAAAAAATGATGGGTACTGTCCGTCAAAAAAAACTGCATTTGCGAAGCGGCATCACCGATGATTTTAAAAAGCGTTCCATACACTTTTTTATCGGCATTGATAAAAAGTCTTTCTGGAATTTCGTCCGCTTTACGAAGGTGTTTGGCGGGCAAGTTGTAGGCGTCGTTGAGTAAGCTCTTTAAATTATTTTCTACCGGACGATAAGAAAGGTATAGGGTTGCTTTCATCTTTGGATAGAACAGGTTAGGAGCACGTTTGAGACTTGGCTGTACAGTTGCTTGTTTATTGTACTCAAATCGAAAGGGTAGCGTCTCTGGCAACGTGGCGTACTGTGGCTCTGGATAGTCTAATCGCAAGGCTGCTTGAGGCTTGGGCTGGAGGGCTTTTTCGCATGAAAGAAAAAGAAAGGTGCAGGCAATATAAAAAAGCGTTTTGGCCATTAGAGCGAAAGTTTGACCCGTTTGATTCTTTTTTGATCAACCGCTTCGATGGTAAAGGTCCACGTATCAAAATGCACTGTTTGTCCTTTACGAGGAAGGGTTTGAGAAAGTTCTAAAAGAAATCCTGCCAAGGTTTCGGACTCACCTTTGATTTTTTCAAAGGCATCAACATCTTTAACAGGTATGATTTTTAGAAAATCCTTGAGGCTGATTTTACCATCAAACACATAGTTCTTGTCATCTAGTTTTGAATAAAACAACGCATCCTCATCAAACTCATCACTAATGTCTCCTACAATTTCTTCAATAATATCTTCGAGACTAACCAGCCCAGAAGTTCCACCATACTCATCGACGACTATGGCAAGGTGAATTTTTTTTTGCTGAAACTCTTCGAGGAGGTCATCCAGTTTTTTGTTTTCAGGAACATAAAAAGGCTTACGCAATAACGATTGCCAGTTAAAGTCCTTGTTGTTAAAATGCCCCAGAAGATCTTTGGTATAGATAACCCCAATAATGTGGTCAAGTTTTTCTTTATATACAGGGATTCGCGAATAGCCGTTTTCGATAATTTTTGGAATCACTTCATTGAGCGACAATGTATCCGAAAGCGCAAACATATCTACCCGCGGGCACATGATTTCGGTCACCTCGGTGTTGCCAAAATTGACAATGCCCTCCAAAATTTTTTGTTCCTCTTTGGTTGTTTCTGAATTGGTCGTAACCTCGAGTGCTTTGGAGAGCTCATTTACAGAAAATTCATTGTTTGCCTTGCCCAGTTTTGACTCTAAAAACACGGATAGACGACTCATTGGGACGGTAAGTATAAACAAAACCGATCGATCCAAAACTTTGAGCGGTGTGGCCATCAATTTTGAAAAACCAAAGGGGTTTCTGTTGGCATAAATTTTTGGCAAGATTTCTCCAAAAATGAGAATAATTGCAGTAATCACCCCAACTTCTATTGTCAGCGCCAGGTAGGGGTGCAAATCAGGGCTTAGGTAAAAACTTTTCAGTGAAGCAAACAGCAACACTATGGCAATATTGATGAAGTTGTTGGCGACCAAAATGATCGCCAACAAACGTTTGGGCCGGTTGAGTAAGCGCTGAATTTTTTTTACATTTTCTTCATCTATTTCTTCTTGAATACTCAGTTGTGTGGGGGTCAATGAAAAAAAAGCCACTTCGGCACCCGAAATCAGCGCAGAGCCAATTAGCAAAACAAGCAGGAGCAAGAATTTGATGGCAACGCCACCGTCTAAAAGAAGGATTAAACTGATTAAACTAAAGGAGTCTGGGTCCAATAAATGATGTTTTGGTTAGAAAGGGAGATCGTCTTCGGGAGGTGTCTCTTCTACAACAGGAGGCGTAGATGAAGACTGCTGTTGTTCCATTGCAGCGCCCCCTTTGGTATTTAGAAACGTAAACTCATCGACATTGATTTCTGTGCTGTACCGATCTTTTCCGTCTTCGCCTTGCCACTTTCGGGTTTTTAAACGCCCTTCGATATAAATTTTATCCCCTTTATTGAGGTATTTTTCACAGATTTCTGCCGCCTTATTGCGGACCACGATATTGTGCCATTCCGTATTGGTGACTTTCTCACCGGTAGATTTGTTGGTATAGCTTTCGTTGGTTGCAAGAGGGAAGCGACCGATGCAACCGCCTCCTTCAAAATAGTGTGTTTTGACGCTATCGCCCAGATGGCCGATTAGCATTACTTTGTTTAAGGTTCCGCTCATAGGACTAAGATTTTTGGATGGATTAGAATCAAATATACTAATCCCTTATCAGAGATTAAAAAATTCGCTGATGAAATTTTCAAGTACGATCGGTACGGGATAGGAGTTGATTTTGTCGATGGCGATTTTGTTTTTTTGGATGGATTCAACCGAAACCGTCCAAAAGTAGATGTATAGCTTTTGATGACTCAGTTTATGAACGATTGGGATCGGGTTATGCAGGGCAACATGATCACCCCCAGTTGCAAAAGACGTTGTTTTGTCAAGAATTATTTTTGGTTCTGGAACCGTGTTTTTAGGAAATTCCAAAAGTGGAAATTGATACAATTTGTGCCAAATGCCTTTTTCTGTGCGTTGTTCCAAAACGGTAGTTTGGTTTGGACCAGAGATGATCACAAAATGAAAAAAACGATCACGAACCTTGGTTTTGCCCTGTTTTACGGGCAAGTTGGCTACATTTTGGGTCGTGTAGGCAACACATTTTTTTTGGAAAGGGCAACGATGACACAGCGGTTTTTTTGGCGTACAGTGGTGTGCACCAAAGTCCATAAGTGCTTGGTTGAAAGTGCCTGGATCAACCCCCCTAATGAGTTTTGTAGCCAGGGCCTTAATTTCTTTAAATCCTTGCGAAGTGTTGATGGGAGTTGCTACTCCAAAATATCTTGTCAAAACTCTAAATACGTTTCCATCGACGACCGCATGAGGCAAATCGTAGCAAATTGAGGCGATGGCACTTGCGGTATAGTCCCCCACACCTTTAAGGTGGAGCAACTCTTCAAACGTTTTAGGAAACACACCGTCGTAGGACCGCACAACTTCTTTAGCGGTATGATGCAAATTGCGCGCCCGACTGTAGTAGCCCAACCCTTGCCAACACTTTAGAACCCATTCTTCATCGGCCGCAGCCAATGCCGCCACCGTCGGAAAATTTTCTATAAAACGATCAAAATACGGCAGCCCTTGCTGTACACGAGTTTGTTGTAAAATGATCTCCGAGAGCCACACTCGATACGGATCCTTTGAGGCCCGCCACGGGTAGTCTTGACCGTTTTGATGATACCATTCTAATAAAGTGTTTTGCCAGATCAAAAGTTCTAAAAATTAGTGCGCCTCCAATGCCACAAAGATAAAATGGTTATTCAGAACGATTTATCATTTTAATTTTTATATTTGCAAGCCTCTAAATCAAATAATTAAACAAAATAAAATCCTAATGACTAAAGCGGATATTGTTACCAATGTGGCAGACCAATTGGGCATAGATAAAGCCGATGTTCAAGCCACCATCGAAAAATTCATGAAGGAAGTAAAAACTTCTTTAGAAAATGGAGAAAATGTTTATTTGAGAGGTTTTGGAAGTTTCGTAATCAAGACACGTGCCCCCAAAACCGGTCGCAATATTTCGAAAAACGTAGCGGTGCAAATCCCCGCGCACAACATTCCGTCGTTCAAACCGGCCAAAATATTTGTGCAAAGCGTCAAATCGAAAGTTCCTGTAGCATAAAAAATTTTTAATAACATCTAAATTTTCAGCCATATGCCAAGTGGTAAAAAAAGAAAAAGACATAAGGTGGCAACGCACAAGCGTAAAAAAAGAAGAAGAGCCAACCGTCACAAAAAGAAATAGTGCCCCGCACTAATCCCATTACCCCATACGTTCTTTGAAATTGCTTTAACCAAAGCAACAGGTAACCACCTGAAATAATATTGTTTAATCAACTACACCCCAATTTTGGGATGTAGTATAATACCCAACAGAGTGAATAAAGAATTGATAATCCGATCGAATTCCTCTGCTGTTGATTTTGCGCTGCTCAAGGATGGAAAATTAATTGAGCTAAACAAAGAAACTGAAGACGCACAGTTTTCTGTAGGTGATATTTTTATTGCCAAAACACGAAAAACAATACCGGGCCTCAACGCGGCTTTTGTAAATATCGGTCATGAAAAAGACGGATTTTTGCACTACCATGACCTTGGCCCAAAATTGCCGTCACTAGTACATTTTGTTAAACAAGTAAGTACAGGTAAAACTAGAGATTATACACTCAAAAACATCAAGCTAGAACAAGATATTGCCAAAGACGGTAGTATCGATGATGTCATCAAAGCCCAACAAACCATTTTGGTACAAGTGGTCAAAGAACCCATCTCGACCAAAGGGCCTCGTTTGAGCTCCGAACTTTCATTGGCCGGCCGTTATATGGTCATTATGCCATTTTCTGATCGGGTTTCGATTTCTCAAAAAATCGAATCTAAGGAAGAAAAAAGCCGTCTCAAACGTCTAGTTCAGAGCATCCGCCCCAAAGGGTTCGGAATCATCGTACGCACCGTTGCCAAAGATCAGAAAGTTGCTGCTCTCGACGCAGATTTGCAACAACTGCTCAAACGCTGGAAAACCTTGTGTTCTAAGCTCAAACTAATTGATCAATATCCCACCAAAGTGTTGAGCGAAATCAATCGTTCTTCCTCCATGTTGCGGGATATATTTGATGACAACTTTAAAGGTATTTATACCGATGATGCCCAAATAAAGGGAGAAGTGATCGAATATCTTGAAACCTTTGCTCCTAAGAAAAAGGGCATTGTAAAGCTTCATAAAGAACACACACCGATATTTGAGAAATACGGGATAGACCGTCAAATTAAAAGTAGTTTTGGAAGAACCGTTTCCATACAAAAAGGCGCCTACCTAGTAATCGAACACACAGAAGCACTCCATGTGATTGATGTCAATAGTGGCAATCGTTCTAACAAAGCCAAATCTCAAGAGCAAACCGCTCTTGAAGTCAATCTGATAGCAGCTACCGAAATTGCAAGACAATTACGTCTTCGTGATATGGGCGGCATTATTGTTGTTGACTTTATAGATCTAAATTTGAGTGAAAATCGAAAAAAATTATTTGATCATTTCAGAAATGAAATGGAACAGGATCGAACCAAACACAAAATCTTACCGCCGAGTAAGTTTGGGCTAATACAAATTACCCGCCAACGTGTTCGACCCGAAATGAGTATCAAAACAAGAGAGCCCAACCCCAATAATAACGGGGAAGTTGAAGCTCCAATTGTGATGATCGACAAAATCAACGCAGAGCTTGACAAAATTGTTAAGCAAAAGCAGTACAAAGACAAAAAGATTTTTTTACATCTTCACCCCTTTGTAGCTGCCTATCTAAACCAAGGATTTCCATCCATCCGAACCAAGTGGTTTATGCAATACAACAAATGGATACGCATAGTACCACGAGATGCATACCTTTATTTAGAATATCGTTTTTTGGACGAAGACAATAAAAGGTTGCGAATCTAACTCAAACCGCCAATAGTTTATTGGCGGTTTTTTTATGCTAAAAAAACAGAAAATAACTAAATTTTGATTTTAGAACCTGCCAGAAGCAATGATTAGTCTAGAGGACGCCCAGAAAAAACTCGAATATTATTGTACCTATCAAGAGCGCTGTCATCAAGAAGTGACCCGTAAACTTCAGCAATTGCAGGTGCCCTATCGCGATCATGGGCAAATTATTGCCCGACTGATTGCAGACGATTTTCTTAACGAAACGCGTTTTGCGATTCATTTTGCGGGGGGCAAATTTAGAACCAAAAAATGGGGCAAAGAGCGTATCGAGCTGGAGCTAAAACAACGCGCCATCTCTGCTTGGAACATCCGTAATGCACTAGCACAGATCGAGGATGAAGAATATGAAGCCACCTTTTTAGCGCTATTGGAGCGCCTCCAAAATCAATATCAAAACGAAACGAAGCCCTTGGTTTATAAGAAAAAAATTCACGACGCACTTCGTTATCGTGGGTGGGAAGCAGATCGGATCTATCAAGCACTTAGAAATATAGAGCCGCTTTAAAATTCATAACCGATAGTCAACAAACCATTAGCCAGAGGCATGGGGACCAAGTTGGTTTCGCTATAACGCGTGCTGAGTAGATTATTGATTTGCCCACGAAAGGTCCATTTGCCTGAGCGCCAGTCCAATGAGAGGTCCAAAACCTGAAAGGGATTGCCCTGGGTTCTTTCGGCATGTTTGAGTACAAAACCCGTTGTGAATTGTGCGCCCCATTCTATAAACTGTTTAATGATAAAGTGGTGCTTCAAGGAGTTAATTGCATATCGTGAAAAGGGCAGGGTGCTTTGCCCAAGTTCGTCCTTGAGATAGGTATAAGCAATTTCAATACGATGCTGTTTTTGAAAAATGCGATAGTCTGTTTTGACGAGCCCTTCTAGTCCAAATGTATTTAGCGAGGCAATATTGTTGGCCTGCCACAAATCAGTTTCTTTTTCTTTGACATAATCAATAAGATTAGAGGCTTGTCGATCAAAAGCAGCCAGGTTCACTATGAACTTTCCACGAGTCATTTGCACCCCAATTTCTTTTGTAAAACCAGTTTCTGGCTCCAAATTTTTATTGCCTATCGTGGTTCGGTCTTGGTAGAAAAGATCGGTAAAAGTGGGGACACGGTATGTGTATCCCAAATTGCCGTAGATCCGAAGATTGGGAACGATTTCTAGACCGACATCCATACCTGGAAAATTATGCCATCCAAAATCATTAAAATAATTAACCGCGATGCCTGGCGTTACGCTAATCTGATGGTTATAAAACCAGAACTGATGCTCTACAAAGAGTAAAAATTGTTGGCGTTTGCGAGTGCCTAAATTGTTGCTCTTTAGCCCAATGTGCGCAACATCAATGCCCAAACCACTTTTTCCAAATGAAGAAGAAAAAGTGGCGTCTATGGCCAGCCCTGTTTTGTTGCTTATATGCATATTGCGATAGACACTGGGGTCTTTTCGGATATAGAGATATTCGTCCTGGTGTCTTCGCAAGTATATTTTTGGGTTAATGTTCCACGTCCCTTTTTCAATTTGAGAAGTGAGCGCCAAAAGACTGGCCTGAGTGGCCTCGTATTGGTCCGTTGCATCGGGTGTAGCATAGAACCCATTAGCACCAAATTGCCGGCTGTTGAATGCGGCAAGCAACTGTAAGGGATTCTTTTTTTTGTGCCATATGTTTTTTAAAAACCCATTTAGGTTTTTAAAATCCGAATTGTACCGATATCCATTGGATTGGTTGTAGTCTATTGAGGCCAACATGCTGCTTCTTTGGCGTTGTTGCCCGGCCGTAAATGCCGTCCTCCAACTTTGGAAAGATCCAAATTCTACTTCTAATTGGCGTTGTTTTGTGAGTTTTTTTTTGGTAATAATATGAATCGCTCCCGTAAAGGCGTTCGGTCCATACACTCGAGCAGCAGGTCCTTTGATGATTTCTATTCGCTCAATAACAGACAACGGGACATTTAAGTTGAGTAGATGATGGCCCGTTTGTGCATCTTCGAGTTTTATGCCGTCAATTAGCAGAAGGGTTTGGTCAAACCCACCGCCACGGATATAGAGGTCTGCTTGCGTACCCGCAGGGCCTCGTTGGCGGATGTCAACACCTACTTCTTGTTGCAAGAGCACGGCTAAAGTTCTTGCTCCGCTTTGCCTGATTTGTTGGGCAGAAATTACGGTAACACTATGCGTTTTTTTAGACAATGGAATCCCAACCCTAATACCGCTTAGTATGACTTCGTCTAAAACGTTATTAAGCGTGTCTTTGACTGGAGCCTGTGAAACACAAAAAAGAGGTAGGCTAAAAAACATCAAGAGCCTCCTTGATCGGGACATAAAAGGTAGGTTTTGTAAGATTCTAGGGCGGGATTTTGTTTAATCGATAAGCAGGTTGAGCTTGTTATGGTTCATTTCAACGGTTCCTGAGTTGATTTCGAGCAGGGTTTCTCCGTTAATTTGGGTAAAAAAGGCTTTTTGAGTTGCATTAAGTGTAATCTCACCCTTGATGATAACGGTTCCCTTTTTAAGCGAAGAAACGATCGGGGCATGGTTATTAAGCATTTGGAATGAACCTTCGATGCCCGGCACGGAAACCGAACTTACTTCGCCACTAAAAATGGTGGCTTCTGGAGAGATGATTTCTAAATACATTAGGCTTCTGCTAACATTTTTTCTCCGGCTTCAATCGCCTCTTCAATAGTTCCTTTTAGGTTAAATGCAGACTCTGGAAGGTGGTCGAGTTGTCCGTCCATAATCATATTAAACCCTTTGATGGTGTCTTTGATGTCAACAAGCACCCCAGGAATTCCTGTAAACTGCTCTGCAACGTGGAAGGGCTGCGATAAGAAGCGCTGAACACGACGCGCTCGGGCCACAGCTAGTTTGTCTTCTTCTGAGAGTTCTTCCATACCAAGAATTGCAATGATGTCTTGCAATTCTTTATAACGTTGTAAAAGCTCTTTTACGCGTTGTGCACAGTTATAATGATCGGCTCCCAAAATATCAGCGGTTAGAATTCTGGAGGTAGAATCTAGAGGATCTACAGCAGGATAAATTCCAAGCTCAGCAATTTTACGAGAAAGTACCGTTGTTGCATCCAAGTGGGCAAATGTTGTCGCCGGCGCAGGGTCTGTCAAGTCATCGGCAGGAACATATACCGCTTGTACCGACGTGATTGACCCTTTTTTGGTGGACGTAATACGTTCTTGCATCGCACCCATTTCGGTAGCAAGTGTTGGTTGGTATCCCACCGCAGAGGGCATACGCCCTAAAAGCGCAGATACTTCAGAACCCGCTTGGGTAAATCTAAAGATGTTGTCAACAAAAAACAACACGTCTTTTCCTTGACCATCTCCAGCACCATCTCTAAAGTATTCAGCAATGGTTAATCCTGATAATGCCACACGGGCACGTGCTCCAGGAGGCTCGTTCATTTGTCCAAAGACAAAGGTTGCTTTGGAGTCAAGCATGGCTTTTTTATCTACCTTGCTGAGGTCCCAACCTCCTTCTTCCATAGAGTGGAGAAAGTCTTCTCCATATTTTATAATGCCAGACTCGAGCATCTCACGTAGCAAGTCGTTTCCTTCTCGTGTACGCTCACCAACACCGGCAAACACAGAGAGTCCCCCATGTCCTTTGGCGATGTTGTTAATCAATTCTTGAATCAATACCGTTTTTCCAACACCAGCACCTCCAAAAAGTCCAATTTTCCCTCCTTTTGCGTAGGGCTCAATCAGGTCGATAACCTTGATTCCAGTGAATAGAACTTCGGTAGAGGTAGAAAGTTCTTCAAAAGCAGGAGCAGGACGGTGAATTGGCAGTCCGTTTTCAGCGGCCTTAGGAAGGTTTCCTAAGCCATCGATAGCATCTCCAATTACGTTAAAAAGGCGTCCATAAACGGCATCCCCAATAGGCATCTGTATCGGACTTCCTGTGGCGGTCACCTCGACACCTCTGCTAAGACCGTCTGTAGAGTCCATTGATACGGTACGCACGGTATCTTCACCAATATGAGATTGTACTTCGAGTACTAAGGTTGTACCGTTTTCTTGTTTAATTTCTAGGGCGTCATAGATTCTAGGAAGCGTTGTGTTTGCTCCAGAAAATTCAACATCTACAACGGGACCAATGATTTGTGAAACTTTGCCTGTGTTTTGTGCCATTTTACGGATTTCAAGAATTAGATAGCAAAAATCGATTTTTCGACCGCAAAGATACAGTAATGCTTTCTAAAAAGCGAAGCCGATCAAGGGTTTTTCAATAATTTTTTGTCCAGCTTCTCCTAACGATTCAATCAAAAACAAAACCGTTTTTTAATTGGGCTTGTTTTTAAATAAAAAAAGGCCTTCATAGAGAAGGCCTTTTTGTTTTGAAAGGGTAACTTTTAAAAGTTATACGTAGCTTTTAAAAGAATACGTCTGCCAATGATTGGCATTCCTGGGAATGCTCGGTATCTAAGATCACCAATGTTAGTACCAGATAGGTCTAGTGACATACCATTGCTGAATTTATAACCAATATTGGCGTCAAGAAGGTCTTTTTCTTGAACGGTACCCGCAAAAAATCCTTGATCAGACTCAAAAGAATCATCGTGCTGATAAGCAAGTCCAAATCGGATACCATTGTCTCCGTTATAATTCATTCCTAAACGATATTTGAATTTAGGTGCGTTGAGATAGGATGAAAATGGAAGGTCATCGTCATTAGCTTGACCAGGAATCCAAACGTTTTGGCTTAATAACGAAGCGTTAGCCCACCATGTAAGCTCATCTGTAGCAAAATATTCTAAAGCGATATCACTACCAAGATGGCTACGCGTTGCGTCTCCATAACGGCGATATCCAGCGGAGATGTGTGACATATTATCAACCGGTACACGATCGGTTTCTACGATACCAAAAGCGGCAGGGTTGATGGCTGATAAAAAGCCTTGCGCACCCATACCAAATGCCCCAGCGACTAAGGCTGTTGCTTGGCTAATTGCTCCTTGAACATAAGGTCCAGCTGCAGCTGCTGTAGCAGTTGCAACAGAAGGAACTGCTGGAGAACCAGGAAACAAAGCATTTGCCGGAAGCCCGGTAGCCCAATACGCTTGTGGAATGCCATTGGCGGCATATTGTGCCTCAACACCTGCTTGAACTTGAGCGGTTACGGCTCCAGTTATTGCACCGTTGATCATTGGGTCACTTAAGAGGTCTCCCGCAACAAGCGAACCAAACTCTGCAGGGAAACTTGATGTTCCGCCTAGACGATAGGTGGGGCCGATTGCCGTAAACTGCGTAAATCCAGAACGCTCATAGGTATAAAGATCTACAGAAAGCGCTAGTTTATCGCTAATCATCCCTTTATAACCGACCTCCCAAGATTTAAGTCGCCCGATTTCTGCAGGACCTGTGCCTACTAATTCAGGCATTTCTTGGCCATTAAACACATTATAAGGAGTTAACGACCCAAAGCTTCCTGAAGGCACATATGTAGAGAAAAAGTTTTGTACCAATGGGACCAAAGGAGCATAACTAGGGTCTGCGCTCAACCCGGCATACAATGCATCCAACAACCCACCAGCAACCGCAGCACCGTAAGGTATTGCATTAGGAACACTGGTAGCACCGTAAGGCAAAGAAGTGCCCAAGCCCAACAATTCAATTGAAGGGTTAGCACCAAATCCTTGTGCGTCAATTTGACCAGATAGCCAAACATCAGCAATGCCAGGAGCAAGGGTTTGTACCGGGAAATCAATATACGTTTCTAGCGCGGTTGGTCCAAAAGTAGACTCGTTATATGAAAGTCTCCAGCTTGATGTGGCAGATGGCTTCCATACCAAAGCGATACGAGGAGCAATAGCCCCTTCATCGATAAAGTTGATTTTGTCATAACGCAACGCATAAGTCAAGTCGAGTTTGTCGCTCAAACGCGAGGTTCCTTGACCGTAAACACCTGTAATTACGTAGGGGTCGTCATCGTCATTGCGTCCAAAAAGGGTGTATTCAGAATCTGTAGCATTGTTTCTGTAGTCCATCCCCACTGTAAAGTTCGAGTCTAAGAAACTTTCTACATCAAAGTTGTATTGTAGTTGGGCTTCGAGAGCAGCACGCTTGGTAACTTGTCTAAAGCCAGAGCTGTACAAGAACGTCGGATTGTTTTCGTCTCCACCATCGTTGTAGTTATAATACACTTGGGCAAACAAGCCTCCGGACTGTACACGTGCTTGTCCCCAATAATCGTTCCCTTGGATTAGCCCATAACCCTGTGAGTTAAAAAACAATCCGTTACCGTTAGAGAGTCCTCCAGAAAGCACTGCTGAGGTAGTGTCATTGGGACGAAATTCTAAATGTGCGTTGGCCGAATAGTTGCGGTATTCACTTGCAAGTGGATTACCATCTCCATCGGGGTCCAAATCACTCATGGTAAGCAATTTTTTTCCGGGCTTAGTAGCATCTACCATTTGATTGGTAATTGATGGCTGACGTATTGAACGAGCAAAACCATCGATTACATCTGCATCACGAATGGGATCAAGTTCAAACTCGTCTCCTTTGCTGTAGCGGGCGTTGATTTTAAACCCAAAAGTTTTGCTTTTGTTTGCATAGGCATGGCGGATTGCACCTCCCATAGTGGACTGTGTCCCTCCAAACAACTCTACTGTAGTGCCTGGATGGTCAATGGCTTTTTTAGACAAAAAGTGTACCACCCCAGAAGTAACTCCAGGACCATAGAGCGCAGAAGCTGCTCCACGTACCACCTCAATTCTTTCTATATCAATGTTAGAAAGACCGGTTTGAGAGGTGATAAACAATCCAGAAGCTGGAGAAATTAAGTACCTGTAGTCTAAAATTGGGAATGTAGAGGTTCCAAAAACTCCTGAACCAGCGCGCATTTCAAAATTAAGCGAGTTGGCAGATTGTTGTTGAATTTGCACCCCGGGGATGTTTACAAGGTTTCGGACAGGATCGGCGACGTTGGCCGAATTTTCGATGTCGGAGGCCGTGATCAGCGACACAGAAGCAGGTGCATCTTGCACTTTTTCGGCTCTTCGTGAAGCCGAAATAATCACCTCGTCTAAGGCGCTGCCTAGGGCCATTTGAACGTTGATGCTGGACGAAGAACTCACATCTATGGTTTGGGTTTGATACCCCACATAGCTTATGGTAAGTTGGTCGCCAACAGCCGCAGAAACCGAAAAGTTTCCGTCAAAATCAGAAGTTACCCCAACAGAGGTTCCTTCTACGACGATAGAAGCTCCTGGAAGAGGGTCTCCGTTTTCGTCAGATACAGTTCCGGTAATTTGCTGTGCCATCACTGAAAAACTGAAGGCCATCAAAAAACTGAATAAAAAAAGGTTTTTCATATTAATTGTTTGTTTTTGTAAGCGGTTACGTTCTAGTAAAATAGGGGCGCACAGAGACCTCAAAACAGGCTCATCATGTGAAGATAACATTTTTTTAGGTACAACGTCTTTTTTTCTGTTTTTATACAAACCTCCCTAAACCGATCTAACTAGGCAACAAAACGGATTTCTAGATTAAAAACGGCAAAGACTTTGTCCCTATTTTTTGAATTAATAGCTTAGCACATCGGATGAAAAAAGGATTTTATTTTTTAGTAAAATATGGCCTTAGACTATACAACTACTTTTATTTTAGAAGAGTTTGTGTCTATGGCTTAGAACAGGTGCCTAGATCGGGGGGTGTGTTATTTTCGCCCAATCATCAAAACGCTTTTTTGGACCCTCTTTTGGTCGGCTCTTACTGCCCCAAACCCGTTACATCACTTACGCGCGGCGATGTTTTTGGAGGGCGGCTTCAGTGGTTTTTGGACGCCTTGCAAATGCTCCCGGTTTTTCGTATTCGAAACGGGTATAGTAGCCTCAAGAACAACGAGGCTACGTTCGAAAAGTGTTTTGACATACTTGCCAAAGGCGGAAGCATCATGATGTTTTCTGAAGGAGGGCATCACGGCGAATATTTTTTGCAACCCCTCTCCAAAGGAAGCAGTCGGCTGATGTGCCAAGCGCAGCTAAAGCACCCAGAAACCCCCATGTTTATTGTCCCTGTAGGCATCAACTATGGAAGTCATAAACGCCCGCTTGCTGATGTACATTTGGTTTTTGGCACGCCGATATCTGTTGGCAAATATTGTCAAAGCGAAGCACAACTTGTCAAATCGATTAATACGCTCAAAAACGTGTTAGCCGATGAAATGAGGCAAACCCTTTGGTTGCCCGATAACGATGCAAATTACCAACACAAAAAAAGGTTTATACACGCAACAAACACCCGCTTAGCATTTGACGTCTTAAAAAAGAAGTTAGAAAAGGGCAGTGATTTAGCACAACCAAAAGCGATCCCTCGTTGGACAAAGCCTTTTTTGTTTATCACAAATCTTGTCCATTTTCCACCCCTTTTCGCGCTACGCAAAGTACTGTCTCTTTTTGAAGATGATGTTTTTCATGCCTCTTTAAAATACATACTTGGAGGAGTCTTTTTTCTGCTCTGGTGTGCTGTTTTGGCAGGTGTTGTATGGGTCTACGTATCGCTCAAGGCCGCGATATTGTTGTTAATAGTTTGTACGCTCATGTTATATGGTAGACAAAAACTATTGTTAAAACAAAAAACATAATAAAAAACTATAAAATCTTGTTTTTACCATCTTTTATTTAAAGAATATTTGTCAAATAATAGCTTTAATTCAATTAAATACGCCGTAGAAATAAGATTTTCTTATATTAAAAAATTATTTTTTCTCAAACAGGGGCTTCGTAAATTGCCGTATGAAAGATTTGATTATTATTGGGGCTGGTCCTATTGGAATGGCTTGTGGAATTGCCGCTCAAAAGGCCGGATTGTCTTTTCATATTTTTGATAAAGGCCCCTTGGTCAATTCGATCTACCGCTATCCGCTTAACATGACTTTTTTTTCGACCTCAGATCGATTAGAAATTGGCGATATTCCTTTTATTTCACAGAATCCCAAACCAACACGTGCCGAAGCCCTCGAGTACTATCGAAGGGTGTGCACCCATTGGAATCTCAACCCCAGCCTCTACGAAGAGATTCACACTTTTGAAAAACATCAAAACGGTTTTAAACTCCTGTCCGAAAAAAACAGTTACCAATGCAAAAATATTATTGTTGCAACGGGATTCTATGACTTTCCATATCCACTGAACGTAGCGGGAGAGCAACTGCCCAAAGTTCGTCACTACTACAGTGAGCCCCACCCTTATTATAACATGGATGTTGTTGTTGTAGGAGCGGCCAATTCTGCTGTAGATGCCGCACTAGAAACCTATAGAAAAGGGGCAAAAAGTGTCACCATGATTATCCGCGAAAAAAAAATCGGAGAAAACGTAAAGTACTGGGCTCGTCCTGATATTGTCAATCGGATAGAAGAAGGGAGCATCACCGCACACTTCGAGTCCAATATTGTTGCAATTACCGAAACAACAGTCCGCTTCAAAACCCCCAAACAAACCGTGGAAATTAAAAATGATTTTGTCTTGGCGATGACCGGGTACCAACCCAATTTTTCACTATTAGAAAAATTGGGGGTACAGTTTCAAGACGATGCAGACCACACGCCCATTTACCACCCAGAAACCATGGAATCCAACGCCCACGGGGTGTATCTAGCAGGGGTCGTTTGTGGAGGGCTTCGGACAAACAAATGGTTTATCGAGAATTCTAGGGCACACGCCCCCCTGATCATCCAAGCAATTAAAAATAAACGTTAAAATTGAAGATTCTCATTGCACCTGATTCCTTCAAAGAAAGTCTTTCGGCAAGTCAAGCAGTAGAGGCAATTGCCCGAGGAGTTTCCCAAGTATTTCCTGGGGCCAGATGCACCCATTTGCCCTTTTCGGACGGGGGAGAAGGTGCATTTGATTTATTGACAATCATTAAGCTTGGACAAACCGTCATTACACAAACGACAGACCCTCTCAATCGTCCACTAAGAGCCCCTATCTTTGTGTTTAATGATGAAAAAACGGCTTGGATCGAACTGTCTCAAGCGTCTGGTTTAGCATTGCTTAACGCCCAAGAAAAAAACCCTATCGAAACAACCACTTTTGGGACAGGACTGCAAATTCTAGCGGCTTTGGATCGTGGAATT
>Ga0255776_10001194_pt1 | contig 29525 bp, 29 predicted proteins | sample 071ome_19_FD_179974 | JGI IMG/M metagenome (GOLD analysis project Ga0255776, IMG submission 179974) | Coastal salt marsh microbial communities from the Groves Creek Marsh, Skidaway Island, Georgia - 071413AT metaG (version 2) | ecosystem: Environmental > Aquatic > Marine > Intertidal zone >... | reverse complement strand
GCTTTACTGGCTTGACCCTTGCTATTGGTGTGGGTACTTGGATTATGTCACCGATCAAGTTCCAAGCCGATATGGGCATATTGCTAACCTTCATGTTTATTTGGAACATGGTTGGTGCGCTCTTGCTCCTGCCAGCGTTGTCTCGATATTTATTGCGTCCTGACGTGATCATTGCGAAGCACCAAGAAAAACACGGTGACGCGCAACCCGCAGAACGCTTCTAAATAGTTAAGGCCAGCTTTGCTGGCCTTTTTTCTTTTAGTATTAAATTTATCGTAGAATCGCCGATTTACTGAATAGTGCGCCTGTATGAATACTCAGATCGTATTTGAACATGATGACTGGCTGCTGACGTATAAGCCGCCAGGCAGTGACTTTCATGATGATGGGGGTCAGTTGGGTTGGTTTAATGAGGTGCAAAGCGATCTAAATATGACGTTGTACCCAGTTCATCGGCTAGATAAACCGACATCTGGTTTGGTGCTAATGGCCAAAAGTTTGGATGCTTGCCGTACGATTAATGAGTTGTTTGCAGGCAGAGAAATGGAAAAATGGTACCTAGCGCTTGTCCCCAATACCATGAAAAAGAAACAGGGGGCCATTATCGGCGACATGGAGAAGTCGCGAAGAGGCGCATATAAGTTATTACCGACGAAACAGAACCCAGCGGTAACTCAGTTTTTTTCTTATAGCCTTGAGCCTGGCGTTCGGATTTGTCTGTTGAAACCTAAGACTGGCAAAACTCATCAATTAAGAGTGGCATTAAAGTCATTGGCAGCTCCGATTATTGGCGATAAATTATATGGCGGCGTTGAAAGTGATCGAGTTTACTTGCACGCCTTTGCGTTACGTTTTCAATATGGCGGTGATTTTTATGAATTTAGCCTGCCGCCAACAGAAGGGAAGTATTTCCAATCCCAAGGGTTTTTAGAGTGGATAGCGTCCTACTCTGCACCCTGGCTATTGAATTGGCCGGTGTTTAAAAAATAAATATTTTGAGGTGATTATGTCTTTTCCACGTCCTGTTGCCATTGTTGCAGCCAACCGAATTCCTTTCGCAAAATCGAATACGGCTTACTTTGGGGTGAGTAACCAAGCCATGCTTGCAGCGGCCATTGATGGTCTAGTCGAAAAAACGGGCCTTAAGGGTGAAGCCGTCGGCGAGGTAGTTGCAGGGGCTGTCATGAAGCACAGTCGTGACTTTAACCTTGTCAGGGAAACGGTTCTCGATACTCAGTTGTCTGCTGATACGCCTTGTACCGACCTACAGCAGGCTTGCGGTACTGGACTTCAGGCTTTTATTACCGTGGCCAACAAAATTGCGTTGGGCCGTATTGAATCGGGCATTGCAGGTGGTGTGGATACCACGAGTGATGCGCCCATCGCGATTAGCGATCGCTTTCATGGCATGCTAATGAAGCTAAATAAAGCGAAATCCACTTCTGAACGCCTTAAAATACTTACGTCATTTCGTCCCGGGTTTTTACTTCCTAATCTTCCGCGCAATGGTGAGCCGCGCACCGGTTTAAGCATGGGGGGTCATACGGAGTTGACGGCAAAGCGCTGGAACATTGCGCGATCAGACCAAGATCAGCTGGCGCTCGAAAGTCATCAGAAGTTGGCTCAGGCCTATGATTCGGGTTTCATGGACGACTTAATCTCAGAATTTAATGGCTTAAACAAAGATAACCTACTGCGTCCAGAAACCACCTTGGAAAAGCTTGCGCGCTTAGGTCCCGCGTTTGATAGAGAGAATGGCACCTTATCTGCTGGTAACAGCTCTGCACTAACAGACGGTGCTAGCGCTGTTTTACTGGCGAGTGAAGAATGGGCAAAAGCGCATAATCTACCTGTTCTCGCTTACATAACCGATTATGAAACGGCGGCAGTGGATTTCATTGGTAAAGATTCTAGTTACAAAGAGGAGCTGCTCTTGGCTCCGGCATATGCCGTTCCGAGAATGCTGCAACGAAACAATATGGCCTTGCAGGACTTTGACTTCTATGAAATCCACGAGGCGTTTGCGGCACAGGTGCTGGCCACGTTGAAAGCATGGAACGATGATGAATTTTGTCAGCAACGCTTAGGGCTTGAAACCGCTCTAGGTGCCATTGATCGTTCACGTTTGAACGTGAACGGTAGTTCTTTGGCCACAGGGCACCCATTCGCAGCGACCGGTGGTCGAATCGTGGGTAATTTGGCTAAATTGCTTGCGCAGAAAGGCTCTGGTAAGGGCTTGATCAGTATTTGTGCGGCTGGGGGGCAGGGCGTTGTCGCCATGTTAGAGAAGTAACTCTGTCTTCAATAAAAAAAGGGGCTTTAGCCCCTTTTTTTATGCCGTGGTCACGTACTTTAAGATTTCAACCACCTCGGCTGGTGTTTGGCACCAAGCCATTGCAGCGGCATCCACTTCTTTGAGTGGGTGAATGATATCGTCGCTGTGCAGCGTGACGTATGGTTTGCTTAGTGCTGCTAGGTAACCCGCATCAAATGCTGCGTTCCACTGCTTGTATTTATCGCCAAAACGTACGACCGCTAGATCGCATTGCTCGATAAGGTTTTTGGTGCGGATGGCATTGATCTTAGAGGATTTGTGATCGCGCCAAAACGACTTTTCTTCTGAGCCAAGGTGGTCTCCAGCAGCGTCGCTTGCGTCATGGTCGGTGACGGCGGAGGTAAACTCCACAGGAAGCCCCAAGGCTTTGCTGCCTTGTTCAATTTGCTCGCGCCAATCAGTATGAATTTCACCGGATAAATACACAGTCCAAATCATCATTGTTACCTCTTTAGATTGTGCGGGGCATTTTAGAGGATGCCTGCTTAGATTGAAATGCATTCGCCCGTTTTAGAAGCCAACGATGCAGGGGGATAAAAATGAGCAGGCCCAGTAGTGTAATCAGAATAGCAATGTAGCCGAATAAGATAGGGGCCTTCATGAGTATCGTCATTAGGGATTCTTGATAATAAAAGAACCACTTGTGGTTTGGTGGGAATAACCACTCATGGAACGCATAAAATACTTCGACAGGGCCAATGATGATCACCAGTAAGGCGCTAAAGCTGACAAAGGCAATCGTTCCCATTAATAGCTGCTTTAGCCCTGGTATTTTAATCCAGCCTTTTACAAACGCCCACATGAAACCGATCCACAGCAAGAATGTAACAGCCCCTAGGACCAAAACTTTGTTTACGAGGTGGGCAACGTCGGTGAGATGAATAATTTCACTCGTATGTAGCAGTTTGTCTATTGGCTTGCCCGTGCGACTATCGTGATAGGTGAGTGCTTTTAGGCCTTGGCCATTTTGGTGTATCGATGTCGTGATCTCAGAAAAAAGACGAATACGTTCTTCGCGGCTAGTGTGCTCGAAGCCCTTGCGATAGCGATTCTGGGGGCCGTATTTAAGCGTGTGTTGCTCTATATCTAGGGTGTCGTGAAGAATCGGGTAGGCAAAATCGACCGAGGCCAAAAGTAGCCAGGCTAAAACGCAAGCCCAGGTGAAGCCGCTGAGACTGAATGTCCCCCAAAGAAGGTAAAGCCGAGTAGATCTTAAGTTCATGTCGAACCTTAATGGTATTTTTTATTAGTGGGGTAGGGTCTCGGGTTTTGGTGCATAAATCAAGTCTAAGGGGGGTTCTCCTTGGTCTATTTATACCGTTATCTATTTTTTGGGCAATGCGCTGTAGCCTTGTTTTTATCATGGGTTCGGGGTAGGGTGTCGGGCCTTATTTGTCGTTGATTTATTCAAATCCTATGGAACAAAAACCATTCACATCAAAAGGCCTTGCAAGAATTTTCAATGCAACAGGGTACAGCTTTCAGGGTATCCGACGTGCCTGGAAAACGGAGGCTGCGGTACGTCAAGAATTCATGCTGGCCGCACTGCTTTTACCTGTGGCTTTTTTTATCGCTCAATCTCTGTCTCAGTTAATTCTGTTGGGCTTGAGTTTGTTCCTGGTCGTCATTACAGAGCTGCTGAACACCGCGATTGAGTACTGCATTGATCGAATCGGATCAGAGCGTCATGAGCTTTCTGGAGCCGCAAAAGATATTGCCAGTGCTGCGGTTTTCTTCAGTCTGATGCAGGTGGTGTTTGTCTGGGGATGCACCATTCTATTCAACCTTGGTTGGCTCACCTTTTAATCGATTTTGTATATGAATGAAAAGCTTGTGGTTTGCGTCAAATTATTAGAGTCTAATCTCAAGCTATAATGCGGTTCACATAGGAAGTCCGCCGTGAAAGATCTAATTAAATTTTCCATACTATTGAGCACCTCTATCATTCTGCTTATGTATTTTGGCAACGTTATGATGGATGCGCCGGTCAACTGGTTGGCCTGTGTACTGGTGTTTCCAATCAGCTTTGGTGTGCTAATGGGGTTTCAAAAACTGTTGCTCAGTACCCAAAACCCTAGCGGGGGGGATGAATCGCAAGCGCAGGTAAATCCGGCTCATCTAGAGGCGCTTTATAAACAAGCCATGATTGTTGAGCGCAATGCGCAAAAAGCAAATAAGGTGTTTTCGCAGCAATTGATGTATGTGAGAAAGCTGGTCACTAAAACTCGAGAGTTAAAGCCCGGTGACGACTTTACCTCTGCCCATGAAGCATTGGTGACTGAGCTGGATGTCCTAGAGCAGCATGTGGAGCGTTTGCTCATTGAAATGCAAAAAAACGTCAAACTAGGTGAAAAACTGCAGCAATCTGTTGCCAACTTAGACCCAGAAATTGGTGTGCTTTAAGGCAGTGAATCCTTACCTTGGATGCTCATCGCAGCTTGAGTGACATCGTAGATAATCAAGCAGATATGGTCAGTGGTGCCATCAACATTATTCAATGGAATAATGGTGGCGTTTTGATACATAGCGTCGGCCCTGCCAGTGATGGGATGGTTATTCGGAAAACGAAATAGATAGGGGCGTTGATCAAAAATAGTGAAAGCCCGCGTGTTCAATAAAAAGACAGGCTCCGCTTTTTTCTTAAACCAAATTTGGTCAATTTCTGGAAATAACTGGAACAAGTTCTTCCCTTTGGTTTGATCTGGGCGCAAACCACTATGGTTCTCCATGAAACTATTCCAAAGTTTTACTTCATACTCTCTGTTTAAAACGACTAAGCCAACATCTATGGTTTGTAATATATCCATTAACCAATGAAGCTCCGTCATTTCAACCGCTTGGTCGGCCATATCAATCGTCCTCCAATAAAAAACTGATGAGCGTCTGCAAGTGGCGAACACTGTCTTCCGTAAACAGGAGTAATAGGTCGCAATTGATATTGTGGTCTTCGATGGTGTAATTAATCTCAATGGCCATGGTGCGATGCCAGCGAGCCTGCTGTTCGTTAATTAGCTCAGATATGGCGCAGTGTTGCCCTAAAACGGTGGGGTGACTTTGGCTAAAATCGATATCCAGCTGGTTGCCAATGCCTTGCGTACACGCGCCAATTAACACGTTGGCAACGTCCATCAGCATTTCGAGCTCCTCATGGTGGTTTTGTGCTTGCTCGTAATCCAACAGCTTCGCGATATCAGAGAAACTGGCGTCATTAAATATCAGTAGTGCCTCACCCGCTACACCTGATCCTATAAAGCCCTGACAAACGGCGCTTACACTGTTGGCATCTTCCAGTGCCTTCAGTGTCATAGCAAATTCGTTGACTTCAATGATGTTGACGTTAGGGATTGGGAGCACAACATAGACGTCTAGGAGACGAGCCAATCGGTCCGCCGCTTGACCCATGGCGACATTGGTTATCTCTTGAAAGCAGTCGCGCTCATCTTCGCTCAATGAAATCGGTGGCAGCTGATCACTCACTGGTCACCCCCTATTAGGCCGTATTCTTGGAGTACGGCTGTAATTTTGTCTTTGTCTACGGGTTTCTTTACAAAGTCGATCGCCCCTAGTTTTTTGACTCGATCACGGGCTTCAGGCTGAATATCGCCTGAAACCACGATGACCATGATCGGCAAGTCTTCTTTTCGTATCACTTCGAGTGTCTGGTAGCCATCCATTACTGGCATGGTGAGATCAAGAAACATGAGTTCCATTTGGCCCTGTCGAATGATTTCAATGGCTTCCTGGCCGTTTGCTGCGAATGTGACTTCAACAGGCCAGTTCTCAGGTAGGGCCCGCTTCATCTGCTTTCGGGCCATATTTGAATCGTCACATATGAGGACAGAGGTGGTCATGTGTTTTAAAGTCCTTGTTCTGACGCATAGAGCCTCTCGATCATCTGCTGTGATTAGGAGAAGCTGAAACTTAGATACCTTGTTAATAAGTTAAGGACTCAATAAGCGGTTAGGCAAGTCCATGAATGGGATGCCGTTATAACGAATGTTCAATAGACAGCATGGCTTGTTTGTATTCTTCACCCCAGCGGTAACCTCCGAGTGCACCGGAGCGCTGGATCACGCGATGACAGGGAATAAGAGCTGCTATCGGGTTGGCCCCAACGGCTTGGCCTATGGCTCTGGCTGCAGTCGGTTTATCTATCGCGTTGGCCAAAGAACCGTAGGTCGTGAGCGAACCAGGTGGGACAGAGAGTAAGGCTTGCCAGACTTTAAGCTGAAATGCACTGCCGCTGATATGTAATTCGGTCGGCTTGGCCTCAAGCACTGGGTCGCAGCCCAAAAGGCTACCAGGGGGGCAGGGCTCGAAGCGGGCGCAGGGGAATTTTGACTTTAAGGCATTGATCGGGTCGTAGGGGTCATTGTGAAACCCTAGATAAAAGAGCCCTCGGCTGGTGGTAACGGCCAACATGTTGCCCAGCGCGCTTTGCTCCATGGCGTATTGAAAGACTAAAGACTGTCCCATTGAGCGAAACTCTCCTGGGGTCATGGCTGTGAGTTTGATGTAGGTGTCATACAGTCTTGCACTGCTGGATAAACCTAAGTCTAGGGAAGCCTGCTCAATGGTTGACTCTGCCATGATCGGACGAGATCGCAGCAACATGAGGTTTTGAATGTACTGCTTGGGAGTGAGTCCGACGTACTGTTTAAACACTTTTTGAAGATGGCCTGCCTCCATGTGGAACTGAGCGGACAGGTGCTCAAGCGTGGTGCTGTGATTACCATGGGCAGTGAGCCACTCAATACATGCCTGAATCAGTGTATAGTGTTTGTTCATGAGACCCCGCTTAAACCAATTCTGGCTGAATGAGGGGCAGATTATACGGGCGGCTAAGGGTTGGCCACCCGAATCTGGTGAAATGACGTCTAAGCCTGCTTTGATGCGCCTTGATTAGCGAGTTCTGCGTCGAGGTCTTTGATTTGCTCTAGCATGAGTGCATGAGTGCGCTCCATGAGTGCAGGAATGTCGTCTTTGGTCATGCCTGTTGTTTCTATGGGGGCTAGGGCCTTGACGATGGCATCTGGGTTTTGGGCGTTGCTTAGGCTGAAACCATCAAGGTAGCTGCTGGTGCACACGGGCACAATGGGTACCCCTGCGTGAATCGCGGTCACAAAGGCGCCTTTTTTAAATGGCAGCATATTCTTGCCGTGATTTCGCGTCCCTTCAGCAAAAATCCAAATATTAGTACGTTTTTTCGTCAACGCTGTTTTGGTGATGTCCATGGCCTCAAGCGCTTTCTTCGCGTTTCCGCGGTCGATCAATACGTTTCCGGCAAGCCAGTAGAGCTGACCAAACAGAGGAATCCACTTAAGGCTCTTCTTCCCTAGGCTCACGGTACGGTCAGGTACAATGCTTCCGACGACGAAAAGGTCCCAGTTACTTTGGTGGTTGGCCACAACAATAAACGAGCGGTCCTTAGGGAAGTTCTCTACTCCGCGGTGGTGCACCTTGATGCCTATGATGGGTAAACCCAGTTTGGCGTAAATTGCAGCACACCAACGACTATTAGTTGGGTGAAATGGTCGAACGAGGCCGATCAATAAGCCTAATACGCTACCAATAATGAAGTCTAAGGCGAGAAGGAGATAACGGATTAATTTGATCATGAGGCTATGCAATTAAAAAATCTAAAGGTGGGCGAGCATACAGATGTTTACCGAATAGGGCTACTTATTTGTGGTTATTACGCGACATAGATCAGTGTTTGTCGCGAGAGGGTGGCCGCAGGCCCTGAATCGTCTCACCCAGGGCACAGGGGTTATGCGTTTGGGTTGCCTAACAAGTAGGTTTCCCCTGGATCCACCACAATGTGACCGGCCATGGCTTGGCGACCCAGTAGCATGAGGTAACTCATGGAGGAGCGGTCGGTTAGGGTGATCAGAATGGGCCACGATTGCCCAGCTAGAACGAACTCGGTTTCAATGACGGGTCGTTTCTCTATGGTGCCGTTTGAGCTTTTAATCGTTCGGATGTCCACCACTTTAGCTTCTTTACGAACGATCTTGCTAACGTCGTGTATATCAGGGTGGATGTCGAATTTCACCCAAAGGTCTCCATCCACCTCGAACTCTTCGATGTTGTCTACATGAAGTGACGATGTGGTCGCGCCTGTATCGACACGGACGTGAAGGTTTTCTATATGAAACTCAGGCAAGCCGCAAACTTCTAGGGCACCGACTAAAATTTTATTTTCCATCATGGTTGTCCTTATTCTTGGATCTCTTTGGCTCAATTATGATGGCCTTTTGAAACACTAAACTATTTGGGTAGCTGATGACGTCGCCCTGTTCACGTCGAATCAGTACGTGAAATAGGGTGATTTCATCAATTTTGCCTTCTAAAATTTCTTTGTCATCATATATTTTAACTTTGTCGCCTACTCGGTAGGGGAAAAAGAAAAATATGATGAGGCTAGCTGTGACGTTACTGAGTATGGACCATTGAGCAAATAGCGCGATACCCAGTACGGCGAATACAGAGGAAACGATGAAACCAAATTTGTCGTAATTGATGCCAAAAACGACACCGGCCCCTAACAGAACCGCGAAAAATGCAATGAGCTGAATAATCTTTTGTACATAAAAGACCCGCTCAGGGCTAACACGCTTTTTTTCGCCAACGCGCCTAATCCATTTTTCAATGCCATTGCTAATGACAAAGAACCCAGCGAGCAGACCGACGGAGACCAAAATATCCATCATAGGGTGTCACTTTCCTCTGGTAACAACTCGTCTTGCAAGATCTCTAAATTTTCCACGACTTCATCGGGATCTTTAAAGTAGGCGATGTGATACATGGCCTCGCCTTCTTGCACCAAAGGAATGTTTTGCTTTCCAATAATAATGCCGTCGTATCGACTGGTCACCTCAGCGAGCGATTCACCATAAGGGTCGCTGATAGACGCCAAAACGTCGCCTTTGGATACAAAATCACCCAGTTGCTTGTGATGGTTTACGATACCGCTTTCACTCGCACGTACCCAGTTACTGTTTCGAGCAATAAATGGCTCGATATTACTGCTTTTGCTGCGAGACTTTGGCAGCATGCCTAGATGTCTCATGACTTGAAGTGTGCCCTTTAATCCAGCACGGATCGCCAATTCGTCAAATCGAAGGGCTTCACCCGCTTCATACAACAGTATTTTTGTACCCGCGTCACTCGCGCACTGACGCATGGACCCGTCTCGAACGTTGGAATTCAGTAATACGGGGATGCCAAACGCCTTTGCTAAGGTCAGTGTCTCTTCGTCATCAAGATTAGCGCGAATTTGTGGCAGGTTACTGCGATGGATTGCCCCCGTATGAAAATCAATACCATAGTCGCTTTTACTGACGATTTCATTCATGAACTGATGTGCAATGCGACCAGCGAGAGACCCTCTCGTCGATCCAGGAAATGAACGATTTAAATCTCGTCGGTCTGGAAGGTAACGGCTCTGGTTAATCACACCGAAGACATTCACCATGGGAACGGCAATAACCGTTCCACGTAACTTATCCATGGCTTTGCTTGATACGATTCGGTTTATGATTTCAATACCATTGAGCTCATCACCGTGAATCGCGGCACTCAGGAATAAGGTTGGGCCAGGTCGCTTTCCTCGTTTAACAATGACGGGAATGCCCATGGTGGTATCGGTATAGAGACGCACCGTGGGTAACTCCAAGCGCTTGGTCTCGCCGGGGTTAATCGTTTGCCCTGCGATTTCCAATGCTGGCATCTAACCTTTTCCTTTCGTTTTGTTCGCATTTGGTCGTGCGGTTTTCTCAATGAACTGGATGATCATCTTCGCTACGTCTTTGCCAGTTGCTTTTTCAATGCCTTCTAAGCCTGGAGATGAATTGACCTCCATAACGACAGGGCCGTTATTTGACTGCAAAATATCTACGCCGCACATATTTAGTCCCATGGCTTTGGCTGCATTGACGGCCGTTTTACGCTCTGCTGGTGTCAGCTTGATCAGTTCTGCTGAACCACCACGGTGTAGGTTAGAGCGGAATTCGCCGTCAGCACCTTGGCGTTTCATGGCTGCGACCACTTTGTCACCCACCACGAAGCATCGAATATCGGCGCCGCCGGCTTCTTTAATAAATTCTTGTACCAATATGTTAGCTTTTAACCCCATGAAAGCTTCGATGATGCTTTCAGCGGCTTTTTTGGTTTCAGCCAGTACAACCCCGATGCCTTGTGTGCCTTCCAATAACTTAATCACGACCGGAGCACCGCCCACATTCTTGATTAAGTCATCTACTTTGTCTGGCTTACTCGCAAACCCGGTTCTGGGAAGCCCAATGCCTTTACGAGACAAAAGCTGTAGAGAGCGTAATTTGTCACGAGAGCGGCTGATGGCAACGGACTCGTTTATGCTAAAGGTGCCCATCATTTCAAACTGACGAACGACAGACGTACCATAAAATGTGATCGAAGCTCCAATTCTAGGAATGATGGCATCGTATTTAGGTAAGGCTTCGCCGTGGTAACGCACCGTTGGATTACTGCTAGTAATGTCCATATAGCAGTGAAGGGTGTCGATTACATCCACTTCATGACCGAGTGCTTCTCCAGCCTCTTTTAAGCGAGCGGTCGAATACAGTTCAGGTCCTCTGGACAAAATAGCGATGCGCATGTCATTGCTTCCTATAATTGGTTTAAATTTGGCTCTCGAATGGAGGGCGCAGTGTAGGATTCAGGATGCTCATGTAAAACAAAAAATCATTGTCGTGACGATAAGCTAAATTATTTTTCAGTGGGAGTAAACTGCTGTGCCTGGGTGGTTAAGCTTTTCAGTTCATCTAATGATTGCGTCAGTGCATCTAGCTTGCTGTGTAAGCGCATGATCTCCAGATCGGTTTTTAGGCTTACCTCATAGTTTGCGACCACTTCCAAACGGTCTTTTGCCGCTTGGCGGTTTTGCGACATCATAATTATGGGTGCTTGAATGGCTGCCAACGTTGAAAGAATTAAGTTCAGTAAAATGAAGGGGTATGGGTCAAATGGGGCATCCCCCCACCAAGCGACGTTAATGGTGATCCACCCCAGCATAACCAGCATAAATAAGCATATAAATGGCCATGAGCCACCAAATGCGGCCACTCGATCGGCCAATCTCTGTCCAAAGGTTAACTGCTCGTGAAAAGTGGTATTGACGTTCTCTGCAACGGTTTGCTGATTGGCAATGCTTTCGATGACTTTCTGCTCTGCGGAGTTTAGCTCATTGAATTTCATGCCTAATAGGGCTTTTGCTAGGTTTTCAAAGTAGCGTTTCATATTAGTTGTTCATTTATAAGGCAGTTTAGTGACAGTGTAGTTGAGCAATAGCCAATTCATGGATCAGGTTGCTGGGGCGTTATGCTTACGATAAAAATTAATCGTTGGATTCTCGTCCAATCCGGTCTTTTAATCTGAGGGATAGTAAGCCTTTTTAGACCGGAGAAGTAAATGAGCAAGAAAGTATTAAGCGCAATGTTAATTATGTGGACCATGGTAAGCGTCGCTGAAGAGCCTACAGACGAACAGCGTTGTCAAGAATGGGCGGAAATGGACGGCATTGCGGCTGAAGAGATGTCAGGCTACATGTCAGAATGTTTGAGTAGTCTAAATTATGAAGAGTCTGTTGAAGTGGAAAGCGACGGCTCTGAAGCTGAAGTTGAGTATGAAGTGTCTCAAACCGCTGAGTAAGGTTTAAATTTGGTTTGCAAAAAAGGGCGTGAGCCCTTTTTTGGGTTTAATCGGGCATTAAACTTGGAGCGACTTGGGACTCTAAGTTCGTCAGCAAGCGAATCACATCTTCAATGAGTGCTCGTTTCTCGTTTTCACGATGGAAACTGGCAAATAGATCTCGGTGCATTTCGGGTGCGCCATCTATTCGGTACAGTAATCCCTGATCGATATAGGCATCGGTTAATAATTTGGGTAGGTAGGCTGCACCACCTGCTTGAAGCATATAGTCCAAAGCCACTCGCGCCAGATTTGTGTGCAAGACGGGAGCAGGTAGATCCTTACACAATTTGGCGTGTTGCACGCTGAACAATGTTCCCCAGTCCAGCATGATATAACCGATATCGTTCATTTGGTCGAATACTTGATCTGGCTTCGTTGCCACTAACTCTAGTGGCATTTGCATAAGCTTGACGGATTCTAATTCTTCTACTTTTGGCGCGTCGAAGACGAGGGCTAAATCTAGGCTGCGTTCGAGCAGCTGGCGCGCGACGACACTTTGACTGAGCACTTCTGCTCGAATAGCCAAATCGGGCATGCTGAGCTTCAGTTGAATGAGGCTGCTTTGTAGCACTAGGTCCCAGATGTTGGGGCTGCCCCCCAACGCGAGCTGGGTAGATTGATTAGGATTGATGGACACTTCTTGCACCGCTCGATGCCATGCATTTAAGACAGATTCGGCGTGAGGTAAAAAGCGTTCACCGGCAGGTGTCAGCTGAAGGTTGTTTCTTAAACGGCTGAATAGCTCTAGGCCGAGACGCGACTCCAATTGCCTGATGCGACTACTCACAGCAGCTTGGGTGACATATAGGTTTTCAGCGGCCTTGCCGAAATGTCGAGTTTTGCTGACCTCAAGGAAGGTCTTCAGTAGTTCAGTGTCCAATATTCAGCGCCGGTTTTAATTAAAAAGTCTTATGGTGAAGTAAAAATCAATTTGTTTTACGGCTTTTTAGTCGAAAGACATAATCCAGTCAACCATAAATGGTTCGACTTAGACTGAGATGCATGTTAGGTGAGGAATATGTCGGCACAACAATCATTTACTAGTAATAATCGATTCTACGATGATGCAAACTTCCCCTATGGGCTGCGTTCATCTGGTGATTTTACTCGCCAGCAGGCAGACATTTTAGAGGAGTGTGGTCGCACGTTGATGGGTCTTGATCAGGGTTTGCTTGAACCAAGCAATGAAGAACAGAGCCGTTTCTTGGCTGTTTGTCGCGGTGAAGCTGAAGCTCAAACGGCGGTAGAAAAGGCCTGGATGGCCTATCGCAAGGCCATTTTCCGTCGTGGGATCGTTTTGAACTTCCACGGAGGCCGTAGCGATCGAATCCGCTATAGCTACGAAGAAGAAGAGTAACCCTTACCAATAGCACCGGCGCTAAAGCTAACTATACTGGAAATAAGTGTGGCTAGTGGAGGCGCCCATGAGGCTCTCGATTTTCTCCTCCCTAATGGGATGTCTAGTGTTGTTTGTGCTGACGGCTTGTGACCAGCGGGAAGCGCCCCCCCTCAAAATTGGTAGTAATATCTGGCCCGGCTACGAATTTTACTATATGGCCCGCGATTTAGGGCATCTTGACCCCAAGAAAGTCCGGCTCGTTGAGTTTTCTAATGCCACCGATGTGAGTCATCAACTGGTGAATGGCAGTATTCAGGCAGGGCTTCTGACGTTGGACGAAGTGATTCGCTTAAAGCATTCCGGTCTTGACCTCACTGTGGTCCAGGTGGTTGATTTCAGTCGCGGTGGCGATGTCGTGGTGGGGCGATCCTCCCTAGAGAACGTGGATTGGAAACAAGCGACGATTGCAGTGGAGGAATCCGCTGTAGGGGCTTTGATGCTTTGGGCGTTTGCTCAAAACATTCAAGTCCCGGTGGAATCCCTTAATGTGCAATATATTTCGGTGGATGAATCGGTTGACGCATACAATAAAGGGGCGGATTTTGTTGTCTCGTTTGAGCCGTTTCGAACCCTGCTGCTTAATAAAGGCGCTAAACAGGTGTTTGATAGCAGTCAGGTGCCCAACCTCATTGTGGACGTATTGGCCATTCGCAATGATGCGATCAAGGATCATGAGCAGCAATTGAGGCATGCGATTGCTGAGTATTTTTCTGCATTGAATTTGTACCGCGCCTCGCCACAGAAGTACGCACCTTTGTTGGCGAAGCGTTTACAAATATCAGCAGAAGAAGTGCAGGCCACTTACGATGGAATTGTGCCCGCAACGTTAAAAGACAATCATGAGCTAATGGATGGAAATGACCCAAAGATCATTTCATCGATCGAAGTGATTAGCGATGTATTGTTGAAATCGAATTTGATTGGAAGCCCTGTCAAGCCCACTTCCGTGTTGGGGGAGAAAGCATACTACTTAGGGTTGTAATGTGAATATCAAGCTTCCCATCGTGGTGGTGGTACCGCTCACGCTCTTTTTAATGCTGCTGATCGTTGGCGGTGCTGTGCGCCAACTGGCAATAAAGGAGGATTTTCAGGTTCGCCTTCAGCAAACAGTAGAGGAAACGGATCGCCTATTATGGGTACTGCAAGAACTGGCTGAAGAGCGCTTCGCAAAGGGAGAGTTTAATGCGCTAGATGATGTGTTTAACGCCATCGTGTCTCACAACTATCTTCAAGAACTGAATATTATCACATCGACAGGCGTCATCTTATTTTCTGACCGTCTCGCGAGGCGAAATACGGAAATTGATTCACAGACACTTAGTCAGTTTACTGCGATTCAAACCAAACACATCGAAATAAATGAACAAAGTCGTTCGTTCACGTTGGTTTATCCAATCCGAAAACTGTCGGGAAATTTCTCTGAACACGTAGGGTACATTCAGGCAAGGTTTGATTTGCAGCCGATTTATGAGCAGGTCTCAATGGCTTCAACGACTCGCCTTTTAGATGAAATGATCTTTGTATTCATCCTAATGTTAGCGTTATTTGGCCTGCTCATCGTCACTGTCAAGCGGCCACTATCTGAATTGCAGCATGTCTTTCAGGCCATGGCGACACGGGATTACGATACCTCATTCAACCCAAGTGTTTGGGTTGAATTTGCTGAGCTCGCTAAACAGGCAGACCTGACACGTATGGCACTGATCGAGGCGGAAAGAGAAGAAGTATTTCTAGCAAAGATTTTTAATATAGCTGAAGGTCTTCTTATACTGGATTCTGAATTGTGCGTACTGCGCTGCAATAAAGGGTTGGAGGCCATACTCGGCAAGAGCGAAGAGCAGGTTGTTGGGAAATCCTCTATTGAACTTGGCTTGTTTATTGAGAGCCATTTACAGGTTCTTTCAGTTAATAAACAATTTTTCGGTTACATTGAACTTGAAAGAGACTTGGATATCCGACATTTATTGGTGTCTGCCAGTGAGGTTAGATCACATGGTGAGACTTTCTACGTGGGGTTAGTAAAAGATAATACAGAACAAGTAAAAAATGCGAAAGAAAGAGAGGACGCGAGAGCACGTTTTATTGCCAGTGTAAGTCATGAACTACGCACTCCATTGAATGGCATCATGGGGCTTTCAAAACTGCTGGAAAATGAGGAATTGAGTGAGAATCAGCAGTCCTATTTGGCCAATATAAAGGGGTCATCTGAACTGCTTTTGAGAGTGATTAATGAAATCTTAGACTTCTCAAAAATTGAGGCGGGTCAGCTTCAAATTGAAAACGTTGCCATTCACTTTGAAGATACCTTTAGCGATGTCATTTCCGTATTTCGATTAATGGCTGAAAATAAAGGCTTGAAATTTAACGTGTATTTTGACCCAGATATTCCGAAATGCGTCATGGGTGACCCGGTTCGCTTGCAGCAAATTTTAAACAACTACTGCTCGAATGCGCTGAAGTTTACCCCGTCTGGAAGTATCAATGTGGCGTTTAAGCTCGTTGAGCGTAATGAACAAACGGCACGAGTACGTTGTATCGTTACTGACACAGGTATTGGTATCAGTCTCGGTCGACAGCAAGAACTATTTGAGGCGTTTACTCAAGAAGACCAGTCCATTACGCGAAAGTATGGAGGCACTGGACTGGGGTTGTTTATCACTGATCAGCTCATAACTGCAATGGGTGGAGATACGATCTTTTATAGCCAGAAAAACCAAAGCAGTACATTTGGCTTTGAATTAAATTTGGATATAACCGATGTCTGTGCGACCTCGTCAGTAGAGAGCGACCACTTTCTCAGCGTACAAGATTGGCAGGTGTTGGTGGTGGATGATAATGTCATCAATCTAGAGGTGGCAAAAGAACTGCTCGTAGATTATTGCAATCATGTTGAAGTTGCTGATTCAGGCGCCAAGGCTTTTGAGCTCTCTAGAGGGAAACAATGGGATCTGGTTTTAATGGATATTCAAATGCCGGAGATGGATGGCATCCAAGCGATGAAGAAGATGAGAAAAGACACACACTGTTCGGTCCAGCGCTTCTTTGCGTTAACAGCGAACGTGATGGCGTCCGACGTTCGGCATTATATGGAAGAGGGGTTTGATGGTGTGGTATCAAAACCGTTTGATGTTGAGGCCTTACTTAGACAGCTAACCGATCTAGACTTACAGGAGCATTGATTCACATAGGCCAAAAAAAGCCACCCTAGGGTGGCTTTTAGTTTTTTTGCTTGCTATTTTGGTTAAAGGCTTGCGGCTAATTCAGAGGCTAGCTTAATTGCGCGTTTCGCATCCAGTTCGCCAGCAAATTCAGCACCGCCGACAAGATGCAGCCCAAAGTTATGTTTGTTGTCCCCTTGAAGGGACTTGAACAACTCGCTAACGCTGACTTGCCCTGCACATAATACAATGTGATCCACATCTAAGACGCGGCGCTCGGTCACTTCGCCTTCCTTGTTGCTGATGGTGATGTGAAGACCTTCATCATCAATTTTTTCATACCCAACGCCTGCAATCATTTCTACCTGCTTCATTTTCATAACGGCACGGTGAACCCAACCGCTGGTCTTGTTCAGACCTTTACCGAGAGAAGAGGTTTTACGCTGTAGCATGAAAACTTTGCGTGGTGATGGCTCGATGTCCATCGGCTTTAGGCCACCCGATGTGGTGTTGTTGATGTCTACACCCCATTCGTTAAACCATTTTTCTTTGTTCAGTGTGAGTGACTCACCTTGGTGCGTGAGATATTCACTGACATCGAAGCCGATACCACCAGCACCCATGACCGCGACTTTTGGCCCTAGCTCTAGGCCCTTGCCCAGTAGCTCTTGATAGGTGACGACTTTTTCGTGGTCGATACCTGGCATGTTCGGTATGCGAGGTTCTACACCGGTAGAAATGATGATTTCATCGAAGCCCGCTTGTTTTAGTTCGTCGGCAGTAACCCAAGTATTTAATTTTAGCTCGATGTTATGCACTTCAATCATCTTGTTAAAATAGCGAATGGTTTCTACAAATTCTTCTTTACCAGGAATTTTACTCGCAAATAAGAATTGTCCGCCGATGGAGTCGCGTCCTTCGAACAGTGTGACGTGATGGCCGCGTTTTGCTGCCACAGTAGCGCATGCTAGGCCCGCAGGGCCTGCGCCGACTACCGCAACCTTTTTCGGGTTGGCAGTTGGTGTATAAAGTAATTCTGTTTCATGACAGGCTCGGGGGTTTACAAGACAACTTGCTCGTTTCGCCTCGAAGGTATGATCCAAACAGGCTTGGTTACAGGCGATACAGGTATTGATTTCATCTGCTCGGCCTTCGGCAGCCTTATTAACCCACTCGCTATCCGCCAAAAGTGGGCGGGCCATCGATACCATATCGGCTTTGCCGGATGCGATAACGTCTTCGGCTGTCTCTGGCATGTTAATGCGGTTTGATGCAATGACTGGAATACTAACAGCGGCTTTTACTTTTGCCGTTGCATCGACAAATGCAGCGCGAGGTACAGAGGTGACGATGGTTGGAACACGGGCTTCGTGCCAGCCAATGCCGGTGTTTAAGATAGTAACGCCTGCTTTCTCAAGTTCTTTTGCTAGGATCAGCACTTCTTCCATATTGGAAGCACCTTCCACAAGGTCCAGCATAGACAGGCGGAAAATGATGATGAAATCATCGCCGGCTTGTTTGCGAACTTCGCGCACGATCTCTAGTGGTAGGCGCATACGATTTTCGTAAGAACCGCCAAACTCATCATCTCGTTGGTTGGTGCGTGCATTTAAGAACTGAGTGATGAAGTAGCCTTCAGATCCCATGATTTCAACGCCGTCGTAACCGGCTTTCTTAGCGAGAGCGGCAGTCTTGCCGTATTGGCGGATGGTTTTGTAAACCGCTTTTGTGGTCAAGGCCTTGGGTTTGAAAGGGGTAATCGGCGATTTAATGGCTGATGGGGCCACGTTATATGGGGTGTAGCCGTAACGGCCCGCGTGCAAAATCTGTAATGCGATTTTACCACCTGCTTCGTGTACGGCAGTGGTGACTTTTTTGTGCATGGGCACTTGTAACGCGTTACTTAGGCGTGAACCAAGAGGTAATAGCTCGCCACGACGGTTTGGTGCGAAACCGCCAGTGACCATTAGGCCAACACCACCACGGGCTCGCTCTGCGAAATACTCCGCTAACTGCTTAAAGTGCCATGGACGATCTTCTAATCCTGTGTGCATAGAACCCATGATCACACGGTTCTTTAGGGTGGTAAAACCAAGATCCAGTGGCGCAAGTAGGTGTGGATATTGACTCATGTGTATTCCTCTCTCTTATTCTGCTGCGAAATATAGGGTGCATCTCTTTGTTGGTAAATGACCCTGCAGCGCAATTCAGTGATCAAAGTTAGCAGTTCGTGTTCGAATTGCCCCTGTTTGAGCCAAAGACCCATAGATCAAACGGATCTGAACTCCTTAAGGTTAGCTCGAAATCAATATTTCTGAGCGATCGAAGAAATGGTTAGTCTAAAGGCACTACCAGTGTGCGCTATTCAAAGGGGCCGACAGGGAGCCAAATATGAACATTTCATCCAATGGCGGGGCTTTTAGGGCCCTGGATGCGGCTCAGGCCCAGCAAAACAAAAGTTTGCGCCAGGTCGCCAGTGGTAAAGGCATTCAAAGCGCGGCCGATGACGCTGCAGGGCTCTCCATTTCGACACGATTTAATGCTCAAATCCGGTCTAATCAAGTGGCCATGAGGAATACCATGGACGGGGTCTCTAGAGTTCAGGTGGAGGATGGTGCTTTGTCTTCGGTGACCGAAGACTTGCAACGCATTAGGGAGCTGACTGTTCAGAAACAGGGCGGGATCCTAAATGACAGGGATAAGGCTGCAATCGATCGTGAAATCGGCCAAAGAGTATCTTCAATACAACAGGTGTTCAAAGACACTCAATTTAACGGCCAGCCTGTTTTCGAAAAAGGAGAGCAAGTGTTTCAAACGGGAGCGAATCCAGGTCAAACAATCACAATGGAAACGGAGGATCTAGCAGAGTCGGTGGGTGCTGTTAGTGGAGACTTAGCGGATTTGGATAACGCCCTGGAGCTCGTGTCTAAAAGGCGCGCTGAACTGGGGGCCACTGCGAATCGATTCGAGGCGGCATTCGAGCGCACTCAAGTTGAAAACGAAGCGCTTACGCAAGCCAATAGCCGCATCGAAGATGCAGACATAGCGGAAAGCATTTCTAACAAAATTAGGTCGGATATCCAGCAGAAAGCCGCCATAAGCGTTCAAAGTCAGTCTAATATGAATAATAAGGCGGTTCTCCAACTGCTAGAGGGCTAGAACGTACGAATAAAACTCATCTGCCCGATATAACCTTTTGGAGCAGATAACAGCTTTGTTATACTGCGCCGTTCAATGAATCGGCTGTATTAGGATGTTAGATGGCTAAGGTAGGCAGTAAACAAGCCACTGAACTTTGGGCAGCGCAGCAAGGCTCTGCTGGGCCAGATCTCCGCGAAAAAGGTAAAAAAGCCAAGGATATCCAACTAAATTATCCATTGCGTGCCATGGCCTGTTTGGTTGTGCTGGCGCTGCATTTGGAGCTCCTTTGGGGGCAAGATAATATCTCTACTTGGTTATGGGTTCTTCTGCTTGCTCACTGCTTAGTGTTCCCACATGTTGCTTTTCTTTTTACTCGAACACCTGAGCAAGAATCTCGCAACATTATTTTGGATTCTTTTTTCTATGCATTCTGTTTAGGAGTATGGGGATTTAACCTTTACCTAACCGCAATCTTTGTTAGCTGCAGCAATATGACGAATCTGGCCGCTGGGGGCAGAGGCCTGCTTCTGAAAGGGGGGGGATTGCAACTCGTTGGCTTGTTGCTAGGTGGGCTAAGTACGGGATTTTATTTTCGTGATCAATTAGATTGGCAAGGGATGCTCATTGCCACAGTTGGACTGGTTGTTTACACGACGAGCCTGGGTTTTTTGATATTTAACATCACCCGTAGTCTTAGAACCCATAAAGATCGGTTGAGTTATCGTCAAAAAGAACTTGAGCATATCAACACCCTTGCGCAAGCCGTCAACACCCACCTTGATTTAGATAAAATCATGGAAGGGTTGATGAAGACGTTTGAGTCTTTATATCCGTTTGAATCTCTTTACGTTATTACCTATTCACAAGATCGAAAAACGCTGAAAATCGTTGGAGCCTATGGCAGTGCTGTGAGTGAGTACGAAGAAAATGCATTCAAAGAACTGGAGATGGATATTGAAAAGGACAGTTATTCTATCTTTGTTAGTGGGCTAAACGATCGTCGTATTATCAATATTTCCAATTTGACGGCCGATGCGGTACGAAACGGCGCGGAAGTGGATAAAGTTTTGTATAACATTAAGCCCAGCCGTTCGATTGCCTATTTCCCTGTCTATGTTCAAAACCAAGTTGTGGCGGGCGTCGCCTTTATAAATTACAACAAGCGTTTCGAATTGAAAGATAGGGATCTTAAGCGAATTAATGAATACCTAGTGCAGGTCGGTACGGCTATTCAAAACGTGGTGATGCTCGAAAAGGCCAATCAAGCGACGCGCCAAGCTCAGCAAAGTGAAGAGGCCAAGAGTCGCTTTCTTGCAAATATGAGTCATGAAATTCGCACGCCCATGACCGCTATTCTTGGCTACAGTGAGGCGATGCTGGATAAGTCACTTTCGGCTGAACAACGAGAAACCTTTTTAAATACGATTATCCGAAGTGGCAAGCACCTGCTCTCGATTATCAATGATATCTTGGATATTTCGAAAATTGAGTCGAGCAACATCGAAGTTGAAAACATTGATGTTGAGATGGTCTCTGTTATTAGCGATCTTGACGATTATGCGAAGCTCCATTGCAAAGAGAAAGGCCTAAGTTATCAGCTACAGGTTCAATACCCAATTCCCAATGTGATCAAATGTGATCCGACTCGCCTGAAGCAAATACTGTTTAACTTAACGAATAATGCCGTCAAATTTACTGCGAATGGCTGGATAAAAATTGAAATATCTTACGCTTACGAGCAGATGATCTTTAGCGTCGAAGATAGTGGCATTGGCCTAGACAGAGAAGAGCAGGGAAGAGTCTTTAAGGCGTTTACCCAAGCCGATTCATCGACCACTCGCTTGTTTGGCGGTACAGGATTAGGTCTTTACATATCCAAAAATTTGGCGCAATTGATGGGCGGCGATTTGACCCTTGAGAGTGAGAAAGATGTAGGCAGTTGTTTCACGCTCACTGTATCGGCAGGGGAGGTGGACGAGTCGAATATCATCGCCTCTGCGGGTCATCTACGTCAGTTGATGGATGACTACAAAGCCAGTACTCAGGCCATGAGTATTCCAAAATTACGTGGTCAGGTGTTAGTAGCAGAGGATAATATCGAAAACCAAAAGATCATCCAGCACTTACTCGAGCAAACTGGCGTAAGCGTTACCGTGGTCGATGATGGGCTACAGGCCTATGAGAAAGTGAAGTCCCAACCCTTTGATTTAGTGTTTTTGGATATGCAGATGCCGGTCATGGGTGGTCAACAATCTGCGATTAAAATGCGAGAGCTGGGATTGACGGTGCCAATTGTGGCTTTTACGGCCAACGTTATGAAGCATCAAGTTGAAAGTTATTTGACCTCAGGGTTTTCGACGGTCGTCGAGAAACCCATTTCACAAAATCAGCTCTATCGAGTGCTATTAGAGTATTTAAAGCCTCAGCAATCGGCGGGTATCGTAATGGTGGTCGAAGACAACCTTGTCAATCAAAAACTTCTGCAGCGCATGGTTCAAAAGGCCAACGAAGAGCTTGAAGTTTTAGTGGCCGCTAACGGCGAAGAAGCCGTTGGTATTGCCCGTACGCAAAAAATCGACTTGGTTTTAATGGATATGGAGATGCCGGTTATGGGGGGATTGGAAGCAACGGAAGTGCTAAGGCAGGATGGCTTTTCTGGCCCGATCTATATTGTTACTGGCAATGTCGACATGGAGCACAAGCAGCAAGCGGCGCAATCAGGGGCGGATGGCCACCTTGCAAAACCCATTGATAAGGAGCGCCTGCAAAGCTTGATCAATAAAACGTTTTCATAGTTGAATATTGATTTTATTCATTGTGATTCACGCTTGTTTCCGTGTAACGTGTCAATAACGTCGAGGGGATAACAATGAATAAAAAGACCCACTACCGCACGTGTAATCTATGTGAAGCCATGTGCGGGCTCAAGATTGAATATCAAGACACATCCATTATTAGTATTAAGGGTGATGAGAACGACCCTTTCAGCCAAGGCCATATTTGCCCCAAGGCAGTGGCTCTACAAGACCTTTATGAAGATCCCGATCGGCTAAAACAGCCCTTGGAGAGAACCGCTAAAGGCTGGCAGGCCATTTCTTGGAAGCAAGCCTTTGCTAAGGTGGCCAAAGGTCTTGATCGAGTGCAAAAACAATATGGTGACGATGCCGTAGGAGTTTATCTTGGCAACCCTAATGTTCATAACCTAGGTGGCATGCTTACCATTCGATATCTGCTTAAGGCCATCAACTCTCGAACCCGTTTTAGTGCAACCTCGGTTGATCAATTACCTCACCACATCATTTCTATGCATTTGTTTGGGCATCAGCTGCGCATCCCTGTACCCGATGTGAACCGCACAGATCACTGGTTTATATGGGGGGCAAATCCGGTGGCCAGCAATGGCAGCATCATGACCGTGGCGGGTGTTAAGCAAAAAATCAAAGAGATAAAGGCCCGAGGCGGTAAGGTTGTGGTGATGGATCCGCGGCGAACGGAAACGGCTGAACTGGCGACGGAACATCAATTTGTTCTGCCTGGCAAAGATGTTTGGGTGCTATTGGCCATGGTTCGAGAAATTTTCAGTCATGAATGGGTGAGGTCTTCCCATGTTTTAGATTTATTAGATGAGGATCTAAGTGAAATCAAAAAATGGGTTGAACCGTATAGCTGTGATCGAGCGGCTGCTGAGTCTGGTGTAAAAGCCGAAGACATAAAACGCTTGATTCGTGAATTCGTTGAAGCGCCTACGGCTGTTATGTATGGGCGAATGGGGGTGAGTGTTCAAGAGTTTGGTTTGTTGAGTCAATATCTCATCATGTTAATCAATGTTTTAACCGGGCGCCTCGATGTAGAAGGCGGCCTCATGTTTGCCCGTCCTGCTATTGATGTGGTGAAAAATTCAGGACCTGGGTCGTTTAATCGCAGGCAAAGTCGAGTTCGGGGCTTGCCGGACTTTAATGGCGAGTTCCCCGCTTCGGTGATGTCCGAAGAAATACTCACGGAAGGCGAAGGCCAAATTAAGGCCATGGTGACGGTGGCCGGTAATCCAGTATTGAGTACACCCAACGGCAGTCAATTAGATGAGGCATTGACCGGATTGGACTTTATGGTCAGTGTGGATTATTACCTGAATGAAACCACTCGGCATGCCAATATTATATTGCCGCCGGTCTCTCCACTGGAGCGAGATCATTACGATATGACGTTCCATAATTTTGCTGTACACAATACGAGTAAATACAGCAGTGCATTGTTTAAAAAACCAAAAGGTGCGAAGCACGATTGGGAAATCTATTTTGGTATTGCGCAGAGCCGAAAATCTAAATTTGGTTGGCAGGATCGAGCTCTAATGACGTGGTTGCAATGGGTGCAGCCCAGCTGGATTGTGAACAAATTGCTTGGGCAGGGGCCGTATCCTAATCTTTCGCTTAAATCACTGAAATCTTCGCCTCATGGTATTGATTTGGGGCCGCTAACGTCACAGCTTCCTGCTGCTTTGCGCCATAAAGATAAGAAGATTCATCTCAATAGTGGTTTTTATTTTGCTGATTTAACGCGCCTTGAAGCCAGTGCGCGGCGTGATGAATCCGTCGGCGAGGATCGGGCGCTTTTGATTGGTCGTCGTCATGTTCGCACGAATAATTCGTGGATGCATAACAGTCACCGTTTAGTTAAAGGCAAAAACCGTTGTACTGCGTTACTGCACCCATCTCAAGCACAGTACTTGGGCTTGAATGACGGCGACATGATCGAGATCGTGCGAGGTGACAATCTTGTGGTGGCACCTGTGCAGATATCCGAAGAAGTGATGCAAGGGGTGGTTAGTTTGCCTCACGGGTGGGGCCATACTAAAAAAGGTACTCGATTAGCCATAGCCCAAGAACACGCAGGGGTCAGCGTCAATGATGTCACGGATGAAAACTGGTTAGATGCCTTGAGTGGCAATGCTGCTGTCAACGGTGTTCCTGTGGTGTTGAGGGCGGCCAATAGCAGGCGGACAGAAAATCCCAATGATACTGATGCTAACGGTCATACCCAAGATGACCAGTGGGCGGTAGGCTAGTGTGATCTGAAATGGACTATGGTCAAGTAAGGGGGAGCGAATTTGGATATTCAGGGTAAAGTGGTCGTTGTTACCGGTGGCGCGAGTGGGTTGGGCCTTGCCGCGGCAAAAGCCTTTCATAACAAGGGCGCTCAGGTAAATCTATTCGACTTGAACGAAGAAGCAGGGCTGTCTGTCACCCAGGAAATAGGCAATGGTTGTGCGTTTTTCCAAGTGAACGTGACTGATGAAAGCTCGGTGCAGCAGGCCATAGACGATATTGTCGCAAAGCAAGGGGCCATTCATGTGGTTCTTAATTGCGCGGGCATAGGCCCTCCGGAGAAAGCCATCGATCGAGATGGTCATGTTTTACCTTTAGAAAAATTCAAACGCATTATCGATATCAACCTGGTTGGATCATTCAACGTTTTGAGTAAAGCCGTAGGCTATATGGCTAAGCAAGCAGCCGTCACGGAGGATGGTGGTCGCGGGGTGATTATCAATGTTGCTTCGGTGGCCGCCTTTGACGGGCAAATCGGGCAGCCTGCTTATGCGGCGAGCAAGGCGGGTATAGTGGGGATGGCGTTGCCACTTGCAAGAGAGTTCGCCCGCTACGGCGTTCGCGTGAATACCATCGCACCGGGTTTGTTTTTAACTCCCTTAGCTGAGTCGTTGGGAGAAAAGGTGGTTGATGCTCTCGGGCAGGCCGTTGAGTATCCAAAGCGTTTGGGTCGCCCTGAAGAATTTGCTCACTGGGCCGTTGCCATGGTTGAAAACGACTACCTTAACGGTGAGGTTATCCGCCTAGACGGTGCGATCAGAATGTCGGCTAAATAGATGCCGGCTAAGTGAGACAGGTTATTTCAGGTCAGTTCTCGCAAGGTAGGATGGCGAATACGATTGTCTGTGGTACAGTTTGCCCCCCGGTAGGCCCTCCTACTGAGTGATAACTATATAAGGATAACGATAATGAAAAAGTTCTTAGCACTCGCCTCATTGCTATTGGCTTCAGGCCTATCACAAGCGGATACTTCATCACCGGAAGGTCTTTGGAAAACCATTGATGACGAAACTGGCAAAGCAAAAAGCTTAGTTCAAATTTGGATCGACCAAGGTGAACTGAAAGGCAAAATTGTTGAGTTAATTGAGCCTGAAGAAGAAAATCCAAAGTGCACTGAATGTGAAGGAGACCTTAAGGATGCGCCAATTATGGGTATGCAGTTCATTTGGGGTCTTAAGCAAGAAGACGGTGTGTGGGATGATGGAAAAATTCTAGATCCAGCCAGTGGTAGTGTTTATAGCTCAAAGATTGAAGTAAGTGATGGTGGTGCCAAGCTAGATGTACGTGGCTACATCGGTTTTGCTTTCGCGGGTCGCTCTCAGGTATGGGAACGAGTTGAAGCTCAGCCTGAAGCCGTGACAGAGCCTGTTTCTGAGCCAGTAGCAGACGCGCAAATGGCAGAATAAACTGCCTCGCAGCAGAGTGATATTAGTTAATGTTGCTCTGCTGTATTATGCCATGAGCAATATCATAAAGGGCTTCGGGCCGGTCTGGTTTGCTAAATAAAAAGCCTTGAATGTAGTCACATTGCAACTCCTGTAGAAAGGCCAATTGGCCTTCGGTTTCAACCCCTTCGGCGACGGTTTTTAGTTTTAAATGCTTGGCAAGGTCGACGATGGCGCTCACGATGCTTTTATCATGTTCATCTTTTTCTAGGTTTCGAATAAAGGCCTGATCTATTTTCAACGTATCAATCGGGAATTGTTTGAGATAGCTCAGCGACGAGTACCCCGTTCCAAAATCATCAATCGCCAATGCAAACCCCATATCCTTTAGGCGCTTCATGACTTGAATGCTGTGGGCGGCGTTTTCCATGATCAAGCTTTCGGTGATCTCTAATTCAATTTTGCATGGTTCAACCTGAGTTCTTTCAAGAGATCTTCTCAAGTGCTCAATGAAATGTCGGTGCTGGAATTGTCGAGCGCTAATGTTGACGGCCAATTGAATATCTTGTTTTTCTTTAGCAAACACACTCGCTTGTCTGCATGCCTCTTCAAATACCCATTCTCCGATCTTAATAATTAAACCGGTTTGCTCTGCAACCGGGATGAAGCGAGCCGGACTGACCATGTTCCCGTTTTCATCTTGCCAGCGAATGAGTGCTTCAGCCCCAATCAATTTTTGGCTTTGAGTATCCACCTTTCCTTGATAGTGAAGAACAAATTGTTTTCTTTCTAACGCCTGCCGCATGCCAGCGTCTATCGGTAGCCAGCTTTGCTCCTCGGCATGCAGTTTTGGGCTGTATTCTTCTAAGCTGTCGCCTTTGACCCTCGCATGGTTTAACGCGGCATTTCCGTTAGTGATCAGCGCTTCGGCAGTCTGACCATCTTGTGGAAAGTGACATATGCCCATGCTGAGGTTAAGGTAGTATCGATGTTCTCGTACTAACAGGGGTTCATCCATGCTTTGCTGAATGTAGCTGGCGAGTTCATCGGCTCGTTCTGTGTTATCGGTCTCAAGTAACAGGCAGAAGGTGGACCCTTCTAGACGATATGTGCGAATGCTAAGAAGATAATCTTTCGCGATCATTTTTAGGCGAGAGCCCATATTCTTTACGATCTGGTCGCCAATCCAGTAGCCTTGGCTCGACGTGATAAATTTAAAGCGGTCGATGCTAATGAATAATATGGAGCAAGATTGACTCTTCGCGATAAGCTGGCTTAAGTTCAGTTCAAAGTGACGTCGATTGGGGAGCCCTGTATGAACATCATGAAGCGCTTGAAACTCCAGTTGATCTTTCGCTTTTTTTCTTTCAGTTACGTCCTCAATGTATAAATGGCATCGTTCCAAATCAGGCAGCAGTGAAAGGCTGTAATGAAGGTGATGATCAAACATGGTGGCTTCAAATGAGGCTAGGGTTTGATTGGATTGCTTCCATGATTTTAAGTCTTGATAAAAGGTGGGTGGCAATAGAATCTCTGCTTGATCGCCATCTTGATTGAGCGATTCGAGTAAGTGTCTGCAAGCGGGGTTAGCAAATAGAATTTCCCCTTGCCAATTTAGGTTCATAACGGGGTTTGGGTTTCTTTCAGGGAATTTTGCTAGCGCTCTTCTTTTAGCGGTTTGCCGAATATTTTGCTGGGTGTAATACCCCACATAAAAGGCTGACAATATGATGATGGCGGAAAAAAAAAGCACCATACGCACGATCGTATGTATTTGATCCTGAGCCGACTCAGCGCCGGTCCAAGCTTCTTGTTCCGTTTGTAACGTAAGGTCGGCCAAAATGTGTTCGGTTTTTTCTCTTGTCAGCGTGAGGTTGGCCAAATCAAATCGGGCCATGTCCCAGTCAATATTGCTGCCACCTAGGTTTTTGTCTAGTGATTGACGAATGTATTTGATTTCACCGTAAAGGGCGTTCAAGTCCATGACCTTAGCGGCAAAGCGTTCGTTTACGTTATGGATCAGTTCTGATAACTCTTCATCCTGCTCGGTGATCTTTGGCCAAAGTAGCGTGCGATTCGTCGTTGAGTAATATTCATAAAGAATTCGTTCGTGCTCTGATAATGTGGCTCTTAGTTGCTTGATAAGAGCCAGTTTAGGCAGCTGCTCCGTCACCAGTTGCTGGGTAGTATGGCTGGCTCGACTTCCAAAATCGTTGATCACGTAAGCCAGACCCAATGCGAGGGCCAATACGAAGATAAAGCTAATCCATATGCGTTTAGTGACGGAGAACAATGTATTCGCCTTTTGAACGTCCATGTTTTAAGCATAGCCCCGTTGCAATGGCTAGGGAGCATGAGGCAGTGGTGAACCAGTGGTGAAAGTTAGACTTAATTCGCCTTAAAAGGGTTAATCCCATCACGTTTTAGAATATTTAAGCCATGGTGGCCGTAAAAACAGTGTTGTCTATTAGACATATGTTTTAGTGTAGTCGCGCTATTTCAGCACCTTAGTCCATAACAATTAGGGTTACACAATGTTAAAGCCATTAGCTATTTTAGTAGCAGCCACTGCGTTGATCGCTTGTGGCGAAGAAGAAGTTGTAACAACTGAAGCACCTGCGGCTGAAGTTGAGCAAGTAGTTGAAGCGGCTCCAGCTGAGCAAGCAGCCACTGAAGCGGTTGTAGCAGAAGCAGCCGACGCGGTTGAAGCTGTTGAAGCCACTGAAGCACCTGCTGAAGAAGCGGCTCCTGCCGATGCGCCTGCAGCTGAAGAAGCTGTTGCGACAGGTACTGTTCAAGGTTAATCCTTGAAGAATGGGCCCGTTCGGGCCCATTTATCCTTTCTACCTCCTCACAGTGTTTCCTTTCTTTTAATCACTGTTTCTTCTTCTAATACCGTTGACTAATTGCGACAAAGTCTGACTTTAAAGTCATAGCGGCTCAGTTTTTTCGAGTCATTGGTTTACAATGGCGAAAACAGAAAAAAAGAGATCGCCAGTGCAGTTACAAGTGGCCGCATTCAGTGTCAGAACCAATCTGTCTTATCTTGTTCATGAAGGGTTACCGCAATCGGGCTTACTGGGTTTGATCGGCCTAGATAGGGATCAGCTTGATGAGCCTGGACGAATGGTGGATGTTGATATTAGTGAGCGTCTGCTGAAGCATGGTGCAGAGGTTTTACGAGCGCCAGATTTGGGTCTTAAGATCGGTATGTGGGGAGACTCTGGTCGTTGGGGTGTGCTCGGTCATGTGGTGGATTGCTGCCAAAACTTA
>Ga0255776_10001193_pt1 | contig 29537 bp, 26 predicted proteins | sample 071ome_19_FD_179974 | JGI IMG/M metagenome (GOLD analysis project Ga0255776, IMG submission 179974) | Coastal salt marsh microbial communities from the Groves Creek Marsh, Skidaway Island, Georgia - 071413AT metaG (version 2) | ecosystem: Environmental > Aquatic > Marine > Intertidal zone >... | reverse complement strand
TCACCTTGCTGATTAAAGAACAACAGGGCGCCATTAATGCCGAGGCATGTGCCTACGACACCTTACATAAAGCCATTCTGGCAGGCATGCTGGGGCACATTGGATTTCGTGCAGAGCAGAAAGAATATCTGGGTGCGCGTCAGCGACGGTTTGTATTAACGCCAGGGTGCGCGGGCTACAAAAAACCAGCCAAATGGATCATGGCCGCCGAACTGGTGGAAACGTCACGCTTATATGCGCGAACGGTGGCTCGCATTGAGCCAGAGTGGATTGAAGCCTGTGCCGAGCCTTTGCTGAAATACCAATACTTCGAGCCACATTGGCATCTCAAGCGTGGCCAGGTCGTCGCACTCAGACAGTCATCGCTTTATGGACTGATTGTTAACCCGAAGAAGCGCGTTGATTATTTTCTCACTCATCCAGATGAAGCCCGAGAGGTGCTGATTAACGAAGCGCTGGTCGGTCGCCAATTAAAGTCGTCGGTTGGGTTTTATCAGGCAAATTGCCAGCTCATCGACGAGGTGACTGAGTACGAAGAAAAGTCCCGGCGTCGTGATCTGGTGATTGATGACCAGCACATTGCGGCGTTTTATCAGGCGAATCTGCCCGCAGGTATGACGTCGCGTCGCGATATCGAGAGTTGGTATAAAAAAGCCTCGAAAGATCAGCAGCAGGCCTTGCGCCTCACGCGGGACTACTTGCTTTCGGAGGATGCCAAAGGCATCTCTGCACAGGATTTCCCCACTGAGCTGGCAGTGAACGGTATCCGCTTCCCACTGCGCTATTCCTTTGCACCCGGCGCCGCAGATGATGGTGTGACCTTGTCGGTACCCGCGCCCATGTTGGCGCAGTTAACCGATCGCCAGCTGGATTGGTTGGTGCCCGGATTTATTCATAATAAAGTCGTGGCGATATTGAAAGGGTTGCCTAAGGCTCAGCGTAAGCGCTTTGTACCTGTGCCTGATACGGCAACGGAATTTCTTAAGGTTGCTCGCCCTGATAGCGGCAGTCTCTATGTGCAGTTGGCAGAGTTTCTGACCCGGCAGATTCGCCCGGAAATTATTACCCCGGAAGACCTCTCCGCCATCGCGCTGGAACCTCACCTACGTATGCGTGTAGAAGTGATGGCGGGTAAGCGTGTTGTGGCAACGGGGCGCGATCTGCTTGTGCTTAAAGATCAGGTTGAGGTCGGTGAGGCGGACATTGAGACGACCCTGATTGACGACCGTTTCGACGGCAGTGAAGTTTCCAGTTGGAACTTTGGTACGCTGCCGGGGACGACGGAAGCCGAGGTGGCGGGCTTGCCGGTGAAGGCTTATCCGTGTCTGAAAATAGATAAAGACACGCTGACGCTCACGGTGGAAGAAAGCGAAGAGAAAGCACAGGAAGCGCACCGAGCGGGCGTATTGCAACTTATTCGTCAGTCGTTGTCAGGTTTTGATCGTGATTTGCGACAAGACATACAGAAGCGAATGAAACCGCACTGGTTACTGGCGAAAGGCTTGGGCAGCGAGCAGGGCCTTACTCAGGCATTGGCTGATGCTTGCTACACTGAAGTGATGCTGCCACTGGATGCTCCTTTGCCACGGTCTGAGGCGGAGTTTCAGGCGAGACTGGCGGAGCGTGGTCGGATGTACGATCACCTCGATGCCTTGATGGAGCAGTTTCTGCAGTGGTTGAAAATACGCCACGGCATTCTGAAAAGTCTGCGTGGCGCGGTATCAATGGATAAGGCAATGGCGTTCAGTGATACCAAGGCGCATCTGGAGCGACTGTTGGCCCCGGGGTTTCTGACGCAGGTGCCGTGGGCGCGACAGAAGTCGTTCACTCGTTATCTGCGAGCGATGGAATATCGTATCGAGAAGCTGCAGGGCAACCTGCCGCGAGACCGTCAGGCAATGGCTGAGTTTGAGTCTCTGTTTCAGCCGTGGCAGGACGCCGTAGCGAGAAACGAGCCAGAGAAGAAGCAGGTGTTGGAAGAGTTTGGCTGGTTGCTGGAAGAGTGGCGGGTGTCGTTGTTCGCCCAACCTCTCGGGACCAGTGAACCTGTGTCTCTCAAACGTTTGAATAAACGCTGGCAGGAAATCACGCTGGCGGGCTAGTGCTGGCCATGGAGTCTAGCCATTGATCTGGTTGGAGAGCTTGATGGGATGTCTGGTGAGAGACAGATGCTTTTCGGTTGGTAATGCCATTTGCCCCTGAAAGTTGAAAGGTTGTTGTTACTGACACATCCATTCATTCATTTGCTTCGTATAACTTGTAATCCCTCCACGAGGGGGTACTTTTAAATACTGCGTTAATCAGGCTGGCCGAAGGGCGGCACATAACAGGAGCAAGACCATGAAAGACACTAAAACTATGATGAACACCGTACTGGGAACCGCCTTTGTCACTGCAATGGCAGCAGGGTCGGCGCAGGCCGCTGAAAACCCATTCGCATCTGCAGAGTTAAAGCAGGGTTACAAAGTGGCTATGCACCACGAAGGCAAGTGTGGCGAAGGTAAGTGCGGTGCTAAGTCTGAAGGCGAAGGCAAATGCGGCGAAGGCAAGTGTGGCGCTAAGTCTGAAGGCGAAGGTAAATGCGGTGAAGGCAAGTGCGGCGCTAAGTCTGAAGGCGAAGGCAAGTGCGGTGAAGGCAAATGCGGCGGCAAGAGCTAAGCCCGTTGTCTGATCTCCCCCAGCGCCAGGTCTCTGGCGCCGGTCTGGGGCTGCGGCGCGGCTTGATTCCTGAGCTGCGCTCGCTCCACGATAGTGGACGTGAAGCCCCCGTCGACTTTTTTGAGATCGCCCCTGAAAACTGGATGAAGGTTGGTGGTCGTCTCAATAAGCAACTGCGTGAGTTCACTGAGCGCTATCCGTTTGCCTGTCATGGATTATCCTTGTCGATTGGTAGTCCTGCGCCATTGGATGAGGCATTTGTGCGCGATGTAAAAACGTTTCTCGATGAGCATCAGATCGAGCTGTATAGCGAGCACCTGAGCTACTGTTCGGACCATGGTCACTTGTATGACCTGATGCCGATTCCCTTTACAGAAGAGGCCGTAACCTACGTCAGCGAGCGAATAAAGCGCGTGCAGGACATTCTTGGTCGGCGTCTGATTATTGAGAATGTGTCTGCCTATGTTGAGCCTCACAAAGCCATGGATGAACCGGAATTCATTCGTCGGGTATTGAAAGAAGCCGACTGCGACTTACTGCTCGATGTAAATAACGTATTCGTTAACGCCAACAACCATGGCTACGATGCGCTGTCGTACATTGAATCGATGCCAACCGAGCGTGTTCGTTATTATCACGTGGCAGGGCATTATGACGCCGAGCCACCGATTCTGGTCGATACTCACGGTGCCGATGTCATTGAGCCTGTCTGGGCTTTGTTAAAACACGCTTACCACTGCCATGGTGTGAAGCCCACCTTGCTTGAACGAGACTTTAACTTCCCTCCGGTGGATGAATTGTTTGCTGAGATTGAACTCGTACGGCAATGTCAGAAGGCGTTTGAGGTAGCCGATGTCTGAGTTGGCACAACAGCAAGCTGAATTCGCTCAGGATATTCGCTCTGGCGGGAATGCGTCGTGTTCGGATGCGCCGGGCATGAAGGTATACCGTGAGCTGTTTTTCAATAACGTTTGTGGGTTTATTGATGGCACGTTTCCCGTCTGTAAAGACGTGGTGGGTGAGGATGTCTGGCGTGATTATTCGCGGCGCTTTTTTTCTCAACACGCGTGCGAAACCCCATTGTTCTTGCGAATTCCGGAAGAGTATCTGCATTGGCTGGTTGGTCAGGAAGATATCCTTGAAGAATTCCCATTTCTGGCAGAGTTAGCCCATTACGAGTGGCTCGAGTTGGCGGTGGATGTGATGCCCGTCGATGATCAGCAGCGCGAGCAGGCCACAGAAGGGGCCCCAGAGAAGTCCGCTGAAGCGTCCACTGAGGATGATGTGCTTGACCGTGTCCCGGTCCTTAATGCGGCGTTAATGACGGCTGCTTACCATTACCCGGTTCATCAGATTCAGCCGGGCTATATTCCAGACGAAACAGGTCTTTTCGGATTTATTTTATTTCGGGATGCTGACGATACAGTGCGTTTCGTGCAATGCTCACCATTATCTCTGGTGATTGTTGATGCAATTCGCGAGAATCCATCCATGACGGGGCGTGAAGTTATTCATGCTGTGCTGGCGCAAGCAGGACTTGAAGGTGAGGCTGCGGTGCAAGGCGGTTTGGATGTACTTAGTGATTGGCGCCGTCAGGGAATACTGATCTGAGCAACGAGATGATTGTTTGATGAAATGGTTTAAATTCCAGGGCGCGACATCCGCGCCGTGTGATGTGGTAAGTCACTCTGCTGGCTCGGCTTTTTTCGGAAAGTCTACGTTTTCAGTGGGTGCGCTGGCGTTTGCTCTTGCTTGTAGTGCGTTTTCTTCCGTCGCTGTGGCCAGTGAAGAATACGACCCGTTTGAAAAAACCAACCGAAAAATATTCGCCTTCAATGATTATCTTGACCGTAATTTTTTCGTACCGATGGCGCGTACTTATCAGGCCGTTACGCCGGCGTCGGTAGACGATGGTATTACTAATTTTTATCAGAATGCACTGGATCCGCTGACCAGTGTGAATGACGTGGCTCAGTTAAAGTTTACGCGCGCACTCACGGCGATGGGGCGGTTTGTTGTGAACTCGACCGTCGGCTTTTTTGGTGTTTTTGATGTAGCAACGAAAATCGGTTTGCCCAAGCATCGTGAGGACTTTGGTCAGACACTAGGATACTGGGGGGTAGGAAATGGCCCATATCTGATGTTGCCAATTTTTGGCCCGCGCACGCTTCGGCACACGGCGGGGCATGTGGGTGATTTTTATACCGGTATTTCGTACACCTATTTTGGTGAGAATATTGGCGAAGACAGCCTGATGTTTGGTTTGAAAGCGTTGGATTTGCGCGCGGATCTGCTCGCTGGAGAAGGATTTATTACTGGGGATCGCTACTTGTTCATTCGAAGTGCGTATCTTCAGAATCGCGAATATCTGACCAATGATGGCGTGCAGGAAGACGAGTTTGACGACGAGTTTGGCATTTTCGACGACGAATTCTGATTGATCGCGCAGGGTTGTTCTGCAGGCTAGTGTTGATGTACTGACAATAGTTCCTGCCGTTAAGACCTGTCGGTAAAAACCGCATTAGCGACAAATTAAAAAAATGCCCCGCAATTGCAGGGCATTTTTGTGTGCAGATGTCCGGAGCTAATTACTTGCCACGTTTTGGCAGGACATCTTTCAGTTTGTCGCGCATGTTGCGGATTGCTTTAGCAGTCTCTTCCCAGCTGATGCAACCGTCAGTAACGGACAGGCCGTACTCAAGATCATCGAGGTTCGCCGGGATGTTCTGGCGACCGTGCTTGAGGTTAGATTCAATCATCAGGCCGATAATGGAGTCATTACCTTCAAGGATCTGGTTGGTAACGTTGTCCATGACCAGTGGCTGTAGCGCTGGGTTTTTGTTCGAGTTTTCGTGCGAACAATCCACCATGATGTTCTGTGCCAGATCTGCCTTCGCCAGTGCTTCTTCAGCGATCTTAACGTTAACAGAATCGTAGTTAGGCTTGCCGCCACCGCCACGCAGTACAACGTGTGCGTACGGGTTGCCAGCAGTTTCAACGATAGAAACCTGTCCGCTCTGGTTCATGCCCAGGAAGCGATGTGGGTTGGCCACAGACATCAGGGCGTTGGTGGCTACGGTCAGGCTGCCGTCAGTACCGTTTTTGAAGCCAACGGCAGATGACAGGCCTGACGCCATTTCACGGTGAGTCTGAGACTCTGTGGTACGAGCACCAATGGCGGACCAGGCGATCAGGTCCTGCAAGTACTGTGGTGAAATAGGATCAAGCGCTTCGGTGGAAAGCGGCAGGCCGTATTCGGCAAGATCAATTAGCAGGCGGCGAGCGATGTGCAGGCCGTCCTGAATCTTGAAGGTATCGTTCATGTACGGGTCGTTGATCAGGCCTTTCCAGCCGACGGTGGTACGAGGCTTCTCAAAGTAGACGCGCATGACCAGGTACAGAGTGTCGCTGACTTCTTCTGCGAGGTCGCGAAGCTTTTCTGCGTATTCTTTGGCGGCGTCCACGTCATGGATGGAGCAGGGGCCAACCACCAGAAAAATACGGTGATCTTTACGATCCAGAATGTCACGTACGGCCTGACGTCCCTTTTGTACGCTGGCGATGGCCGTCTCTGAGATTGGCATCTCTTCTTTCAGTTGCTGAGGGGTGATCAGCGTGGAGATGGACTCAATGTTTAAATCTTCAATGCGGGAGTCGATCATGTCGTCGGTTCCTGATGTCTCTGTCTCGGTTGTTTCTTTATGTTCGATGTCGTTTTGGTGCTTTGTTGCCGTTACGGCTGATTCGGGGGCGACTTCGCTAGCACGCGCCTTCAGGGCACCCTGTGAGAGGGCTTCCAGTTGGCGCTGGCGTCCGGCTGGGGGTTCTTCCCCCCACTGTGATACCGCGGCGGCGGTCAGAGACCAGCCGTCGTCGGTACAGGCAGTAGCAATCGCTTTTTTGGTGCCGAAGAAGGCAACCGCATCCACTGTTTTCATTTTCAAAGTTAAGTTAACTAAGTTCGAAAACAGCTTAATCAGGAAGGAGGGGTTAAGTAAAGTTAATTTTTAGCGAAGTTTGCTCTGGATCTCTTTAAAGCGTTCGACTTTATCCCGCTCAAACAGAGGAGGCTTGTCTGCTCCATGGCTGTCAAGTAGGCCTTCTCGCGCATATCGCTTAACGGTAACGGACTTAATCTCGAGAAACTCGGCAACTTCTTCAATGGTCATGAGCTGTTCGGCCATGGTGGACTCCTGTGGTGTGATCGGGACGACGTTTGACGAATGGCTGGTCTTCGGTCTGAGTAAGTCGAGGACTGCATCGATTCTTTTGTCAGGGCAGTGCGCGAATAGTGTCAGGCCGCCCGGCTGCTTTTTGTTGCAGTAGGCAGCAAAGCGTTGTGCCTGACGCGTTAGAGAGAAATTGTAGACGCTGGGTTCGATGAAGGAGTTGTTGCTGCTCAGACAGGCGGGTTGCAATGCCTGCCTAAGCTGTCATAGAACGGCATCAAAATGCCATGTAGCGAACGCCCATGATGAGCAGTAATGACGCTAACACAGGGCGGAGCACTGCATCTGGTACGCGACGACTGAGGATGCTGCCGAGATGAATGGCAGGAATTGAGCCCAGTAGCAGGGCGCCAAGCAGGAAGAAATCGACGTTGCCCAGTCCCATGTGAATAAGGCCAGCAGCCAAAGTAAGGGGGACGGCGTGGGCGATGTCGGTGCCGACGATGTTTGTGCTGCGTAGGGCTGGGTAGAGCAACATCAGGATGGCTGTGCCGATCGCGCCAGCACCGACCGACGTGAGTGTTACAAAGATACCTAGCAATACTCCCATGGCGACCGTGGCAGCGGGGCGTAGGTGTGCCAGATTGCCAGCATGACGCTGAATGGCATAGCGTTGAATCTTGCTGCGAAAGAAGATTACGAGCGCCGTCAGTACCAGCATGATGCCAAGTGAGCTTTTCAGTAAGTCGCCGTAGTGTTCAGCATCCGTAAACAGGAAGCTTAACAGGGCGCCCGTGATTAACGCCGCTGGAATAGAGCCCGCTGCCAGTAACTTGACCAGGTGCCAATTAACGTGGCGTTGCTGGTGATGGCTGTAGGCACCGCTGGCTTTGGTCAGGGAGGCGTACAAAAGATCGGTGCCCACGGCGGTGTGAGCCGGGAAACCAAACATCATCAGCAACGGCGTCATCAGGGCGCCGCCGCCGATGCCTGTCATGCCGACAATGAACCCGACGCCCGCGCCGGCGGCTATATATAACAAAATGTCCATTAAAATCGTCTATGCTAGTACAGATGGATATAGTACAGAGTGCGTCAATGTAGTGTCTGTTATCTATTCTGGAAAGTAATATTTGTTTATATTTTTATAACTAAACACATCGCAAGGGGATGGCATGAAACTTCAACAGCTCAGGTACATCTGGGAGGTCGCGCATCACGACCTGAATGTCTCTGCCACGGCGCAGGCGCTGTACACCTCGCAGCCCGGAATAAGTAAGCAGATTCGTCTATTAGAGGATGAGCTGGGTGTTGAGATCTTTGCTCGCAGTGGCAAGCATCTGACGCGAATAACGCCGGCAGGTGAGGCCATTCTCAAGATTGCTGGTGACATTCTGCGTAAGACAGAAAGCATTAAACAGGTAGCGCAAGAATTCAGTGATGAGCGCCGAGGCAGCTTGTCTGTGGCGACAACCCACACGCAGGCACGTTATGCATTGCCGTCTGTGATTGAGAACTTCATGGGGCGCTACCCAGATGTTTCTTTACACATGCATCAGGGGACGCCAATGCAGATTGCTGAGATGGCCGCTGACGGTACCACCGATTTTGCTATCGCCACTGAAGCTATGGAGTTGTTTGGCGACCTGATTATGATGCCGTGCTATCGCTGGAATCGCAGTATTTTGGTGCCCAAAGATCATCCATTGGCTCGCACGCCGCGTCCGACGCTTGAGCAGGTCGCTGCATTCCCGTTAGTGACCTATGTGTTTGGTTTTACCGGTCGCTCGAAGCTGGATGAAGCATTTCAGTCTCAAGGGTTAACGCCAAAGGTGGCTTTTACAGCGGCGGATGCGGACGTGATTAAAACGTATGTCCGGCTGGGAGTGGGAATTGGCATTGTCGCCAGTATGGCGATTGATCCGCAGACTGACGGTGATCTTGTTGCGATCGATGCGTCGCACTTGTTCGCGTCAAGTGTGACCAGTATTGGCTTCCGTAAAGGCACTTTCTTGCGCGGTTATATGTTTGATTTTATCGCGGCGTTCGCGCCGCACCTGAATCGTGAGTTGGTTGAGAAGGCGTCGCAATGCGCTAATCGACAAGACTTAAGCGCGCTGTTCTCCGGATTAAACCTGCCCACCTTATAATTGCGCTTCGGTTGGCAGATATGAAAAAGCCACTGCAAAGCAGTGGCTTTTTCATGTGCGCGTTCGCAGTGGGCGTCGGACGCTCACTATTAGAGCTCTTCTTAAAGAGAGCTCATCCTGAAATGAGGCGCTCATTATCCCTTTGAGATAATGTTGCCCGCGTGCAGGCCGCACTCTTTGTGCGTTGACTCTTCCCACCACCAGCGCCCTTCACGTTCGTGCTGATTAGGTAGTACGGCGCGTGTGCAGGGTTCGCAGCCGATGCTGATGAAGCCTTTCTGGTGCAGTTCGTTGTACGGCACGTCGAACAGGCGGATGTACTCCCATACTTGCGCTGATGTCCAGTTGGCCAGAGGATTGTACTTGGTCAGAGGGCCGTTAGGACCTGTGAAGGTAGTGTCTGTTTCGACGTTGGCGACGTCAGAGCGAGTTCCGGGGCTCTGATCTTTGCGCTGTCCGGTGATCCAGGCATCCAGAGTGGACAACTTCTGGCGTAGCGGGGCGATTTTACGAACGCCACAGCACTCCTGATGGCCGTCTTCGTAAAAGCTGAAAAACCCTTTTTCTTTGGTGAAGGCTTGAAGGGCGTCTTGTTCTGGTGTGCGGACATCGATTTTGATGCCGTAATGCTTGGCAACCTTGTCGATGAATTGGTAGGTCTCCGGGTGGAGGCGACCGGTGTCCAGAGTGAAAATGTCGACGTTCTTGTCGATCTTCACGGCCATGTCGACCAGGATAACGTCTTCAGCGCCGCTGAAAGAGACGGCGATGCTACTGTGCTGCTCGATGGCGTGGCGGATAATGTCTTTTGGGCGTTTGTCTGCAAAACTCTCATTCAATGCAGTCACATCAACTTGGCTCATTTCACGGTGTCCGGATGCTGTTTTATGTAAGTTTATCACGTCGTTGTTAGGCCAAATAAGACTAAAAATGAATATTCTTATTTCTCGATGTGGCTCGTTTGGTGGTGGGTAGCCGCTCTGGGCGTTGTGTTTGCTGCGGTCGGTGGTAAAGTGGCGCGATATTTATCTTGTCTCATCATTATTTGCTCAACTACGAAGCATTCAAGGGGTAATCATGGAAATCGCATGTCTTGATCTGGAAGGTGTACTGGTACCAGAAATCTGGATCGAATTTGCAAATAAAACCGGTATTGAAGAGTTGAAGGCGACGACCCGTGATATTCCGGATTATGACGTACTGATGAAGCAGCGTCTGGCGCTTCTGGATCAGCATGGCTTTAAGTTGCAGGATATTCAGGAAGTGATTGCCACCTTGGCTCCGTTAGAGGGTGCACGTGAGTTTGTTGATTGGTTGCGTGAGCGTTTTCAGGTCATCATTCTGTCTGACACTTTTTATGAGTTCTCTCAGCCGTTGATGCGCCAGTTGGGCTTTCCGACGCTGTTCTGTCATCGCCTGATTACCAATGAAGAAGGCCGTGTGGTTGATTACAAATTGCGTCAGGCGGATCCGAAGCGTCAGTCCATTCGTGCGCTGCAGACTATCTACTACCGCACGATTGCGGCAGGCGATTCATACAATGATACGACCATGCTGGCGGAAGCGGATGCGGGTATTCTTTTTCATGCACCACAGAATGTGATTGATGAGTTTCCTCAGTTCCCAGCAGTACACACCTATGAAGATCTGAAGAAAGAATTCATTAAGGCCAGTAATCGCGATTTGACGCTGTAATAGCAACGCTGCGATTTATTGCGTATACAAAAAAGGCGCCGTTCGGCGCCTTTTTTGTTTTTTATCTGGGGTAGGCAGTACTACAGCGGAAAATCGATGATCTTACCGATTTTGTTGTAGATCTCATTGTATTCGTCATCGGCGTCGCTGGCGGTGGTGATGCCGCCGCCGCCCCAGCAGATGGCGCCTTCTGTTGTGGCCTCGATGGTGCGAATCAAAATGTTGAAATCTGCGTTGCCGCGATCGTCGAGGTAGCCAATGCTGCCGCAGTAAGCGCCCCGGGGCTGGGCCTCGAGTTCGTTGATGATCTCCATGGCTCGCTTTTTTGGTGCGCCAGTAATTGAGCCACCCGGGAAAGCATTGCTGATTGCTTTGCGTGGGCTGGTGCTGAGCTGGGCGGTGATGGTGGACACAAGGTGGTGAACATTGTGGTGTGACTCTAACTTGAACAGTTCTTTAACCTCGACGCTGCCGGGGGTTGCTGAGCGGCTGAGGTCGTTGCGGAGCAGGTCGACAATCATCAGGTTCTCTGCTTGATTCTTGGTGCTTGAGGTCAGGGAGATGGCAAGTTCAGCATCGAGTTTGCTATCAGAGTGGCGTGGCGCCGTGCCTTTAATGGGGCGGGTCTCGATCTCGCCATTTTCTATTTTTAAGAAACGCTCTGGGCTAACGCTGAAGATAGTGCGTGAAGGCGTCTTGAAATAAGTTGAGTGCGGCGCATTAAAGGTGTTGAGTAAATCGTAGGGTGGGGCAGTCGTCAGATCGTCCTGGCAGGTAAATGGCATGGTGAGATTGACCTGATAACAATCTCCGGCGTTGATGTACTCCTGAATGCTATTGAAAGCGGTGGTGTAGTCCTGTTTTGACCACCGTGCAGCCCAGTGGCGTTGATGGGGCGTTGCGTCCCAGTGCTTTTCATTCGGGTGGTCGTTGTTTTCGCAAATATGTTCATCTCCGCTGGATGTTTCGCAGCTATCTAACAGCTTTGCGAGGCAACTGTTGATGTTGTCGAGCTGGTCTTCGCCTAAAGGGACTTCGGATACTACGTAAACGGCATTGCTCTCAGGATTGAGTAATAGGCAGTAGTCGAAGCGATAAAAATCACCGCGGAGTTCGGGGGTTAAGGAAAACTCTTGTGAGTAGTCCATACAACCTGCCCAGCCGCTCAGGAAACCGTAGCCTGGTTGCGTTGCGTCACAATGGTCGGACGCATTTGTTTGGTCCGCTGGGTTTGTTTGGGTTGCTTCTGTATGCGCGACGCTTAGTTGGTTGCTTATGTGGAGCTTTGGTAGCTGGGTGGAGTGGCCGCTGGGATTGATCATGAGTGCCCACCACGCGGTGGTGTCGGAATCTGTAATGAAATGGTAAGCCTTGCTCGGTGCGGGTAGGCGCAGTAAAAGACAGATGTCGAAAAACTGTAGGTTTTGCAGTATGTGTGTGGCTGAAAAGGCCAGTTTTGTGGTGAGCATGTTGTGCCACTTAGTGAGTTGATACTTATCTAACTCATTGATTTTAATGAGTTTATCATTGCGCCCTTACACGGATTATACATCTAAGGAGTGAGTCGCTCTATAAAACGTAACGGTATGTGAAAAAAATGGTAGACAACTGGAATACAAACGAATAGATTGATTGCAAGTCTCGTGTAGCGGGGCTTAACAGGATGAGCAAAGCAAGATTGATTTTCACTTGCTGAGCTAAAAATTAGTCGGAGCCAAATGTCTATTGACGGTGACGGCAAAACGGGTAAAAGTAAGACCCGCTGTACTACATAAAAATAATCAGGAGTGTGCACAAATGAAATTCCTCAAGAAAGCTTCTCTGGCTGCATCAATTGCTGCTGTATCTTTCGCTGCTAACGCTGAGCTGGTAGCAATGGACGAAGCATCTATGTCTGCGACTACTGGTCAGGCTGGTGTTGATATCGACATCACTCTGGGCTACGACGCTGCTAACCCAACGCAAGATGCTATCAGCATCGGTAAGATTGTATACACCGACACTGACGGTGCTGGCGATGGTACCGGCGCCGGTGGCCTGCAGATCGATGGTATCGGCCTGCGCTCTGCGAATGGTCAAGATATCGTGATCTACAACGCTATCGACATCAACGCTAACGGTGACATCATCATGGATAGCACTGCGACCAACGCTCAGCTGCTGCTGTCTATTGGTTCAGTTGATACCCTGAAGTCTGACGGTACTGTAGGCGCGAACTTGGTTGGTGCATCTACTATCGATATGACTATCACTGGTAGCAAAACTGTAATCACTCAGGTTCTGGCTGATGTTGATGGTGACGGTACTGCTGCTGAGTCGCAGACCATTATCTCTAACGCAGCTGCTTACGGTGGTACTGCGGGTACTATCACTGTTAACAGTGCTGATCTGGAGCTGCTGAATGGTGCGGTTGGCCTGAAAGGTCTGACTACTACCGCTCTGAGCGCTCAGCACACGCTGAAGTTTGATGCTAACGGCGTTGGTGTAAGCGATCTGGATCTGTCTGGTACTATCAACATTGCTAATGTTGAGCTGGGCGGTACTTCAATCGGTTCTCTGGCGATCGAAAATCTGGCGCTGAACAATGCGACTATCCAGATCTCAGGTCACTAAGATCGAATCGGCTTAGGTCGATAAGAAAGGCCCGCTTCGGCGGGCTTTTTTGTGTCTGTTGATTGTGTTTTTTATACTGAATGAGTGTAAAAAAGGCCGAAAATCAGTGATTTATGCTTGGTAGAGGCGGGTGCTTTCGGTAACATAGAGATACGATAAGAAATTATAATAACAACATCGGGAGGGGCCTCGGCCTTACTATCGTGTTAATCATTCTTTTGGGTTCCATTATTGGGTTTGCCATGGCGCATGAAATGGCGCTGGTGAATGAGCGAGAACAAGGGGACACCGTTGTTCGAATCGCCGTCAACGAAGACTATCAGGAAGATAAGATTGTTAACGTTGAGCCACTCTCTGTTAAGAAATTCAAAAATGTTGTTCGCCAGGCGTACGACTACTCTTGTGGCTCTGCTGCACTGACCACTTTGTTGGACTTCTATTTAGGTCGCAACTTCCAGGAACGTCAGGTGATGGAAGGCTTGCTGCGTTTTGGTGAAACGGAGCGAATTGTTGAGCGTCGTGGTTTCTCCATGCTGGATATGAAACGCCTTGTGACTGCTTTGGGGCATCCATCAGGCGGGTTCAAGGCGGAGGCATCCGACCTTGAAACCTTAGATCACCCAGCCATCGCACCAATTGAATATGCGGGATTTAAGCACTTTGTAGTGATCCGTACGGTGTACGATGGCCGTGTTTACGTTGCTGATCCTGCGCTGGGCAATATCTCTTTTACGCTGGCCCGTTTTTTGGAGGTTTGGGACAACAACGTGCTGTTTATAGTGTTTCCGAACGGCCACAAACCTGCCAGTGGGTTAGAGCTGCATGAGGAAGACATGCGTTTTGTGTCTGACTACATTATTGCCGAAAATACATTTAAGGAATTTCCCATCTTTCAAATTCGTTCGGAGCATCAGCTTCAGAATGCCATCTATTCATCATTCAATAATGCTGAGTACTCGTACGGTTTGAAAGTTGATGCCAATGGCGATGCCGTTGTGGATGACAATGGAAATTACGTATTTGAGAGTGAAGTGAAGACAGCGGATGACGGGGGTGATCCGGATAACTTCAATATCTTCATTCCAGATGACACCGTGGGCGCCAACGGCGTAAACAAATCACTCCGCTACAGAAGAAAATAATAAATAGGTTGGCTTTTATGACACGTTTAGGAACAGTTACCGTTGCATTGCTTCTCGCAGCAGCCAATGGAGCGTACGCAGATAGCGCTGGCGATCTGGATAAGGCTCGCGAAGCTCTGTCAAAGCAGGATAACGATGCCGATACCGAAAAAGCACTGGAGCAAGTATTTGAAGCGGCGGAGAAGAATTACTCTCTGCTGAAACAGGGCGGTATGTCGCTGAATTATAACTTTGATTACAGTTATTACGGCGATCAACGAATCGACCTTAATATTGAGCAGAGCGGTTCGTCATCTGTGATACGTAGTGCGGATGTAAACCCAGTGGCAAGTCACTCGTTAACGAACAGTTTTGCGTTCGACTACGGCTTGTTTAATAACGTGACCCTGGGGGCGCGTTTGCCATTGGTTGCTAAGTTCGAGAGTCAGGATGAGCTTACTGGCTACGGCGTTGGGGATATTTCTACCACGGTCCGTTGGCAGCCATCGGAGTACATTCCGGGAAAAATGTCCCGAACTTACTTTAGCTCCTTGCGCCTTCCGACAGGTGTCAGTCCTTATGAAATTGACGAGAACGAAGCGCTCCCTACAGGTGGTGGCACATTCGGTCTGAGTGGTGGTGTGAGTGCGTCCAAGGTATTGGATCCCGTCGTTCTGTTCGGTTCCTTGTCCGGTAGTTACGATTTGCCCGCGACTGACCTGAATCAGGTTCGTGGCGATCAGCTGCTGCGCGAAGTAAACAATGGTGGTGGTTTGGGCTTCTCAATGGGCTTTGCTTACTCACTGTCTTACGACGTTTCTTTGAGTGCATCTTTCCAGGGCTCCTATTCCTTTGGTAGTGAATTTGTGCTGTATCGTCCTTCTACTGGTCAGGAGACGCGCAGCACGACCGCAAGCCAAATGAGCGGTTTGATGAACTTTGCCTTGGGCGTGCGTGTGTCACCAAAAACCATTGCAAACGTCAATGTAGGATTTGGCATGACGGAACTGTCTCCTGATATTTTGCTCGGTCTGTCACTCCCTATCGATATCGAGGGTGCTAAGCCGTCCGAGGGCAATTAATCAGTCATGACTGATACAACGATAAAAAATAACAGTTTATGGCGGTTTAATATGCGGAAGATTGCACTATTAGCGATGTTGGTTCCGGCCTTGGCGAATGCCGAGTTGCTGCAAAACCTGTTCATCGATAACAAGGCAATGTCGCTGGGTAATGCGGTTACCGCAGACCCCACCGGCATTATGGATATTCACTACAATCCGGCAGGCCTGACAAAGCTTGACGGGCGTCAGTTCCAGCTGCAGTTTCATAATATCATTCTGCAGTCAGAGGCGGATTTCAGTCTCCCGGATAATTACGACCCTGAATTGACGGGATTGCTCGAGCCGGCAAAAGATCCGGTGTTAAACGAGGGCACAAGTAAGGCCAACGTGGCGGCTTACTTCCCATTTATTGGTACTGTGGGTATCCCGCTGCCAATCGTGGCTCTGCCAACCGCTGGTATTTCAATTAAACCGCCGGGTTCAAAGTTCACCTTTGCAAACGCGATCTATGCGCCAATGGCGGCAGGATTTTCAAAGGATAAGGACGATCCTGGTCGTTATCAGGCCCGTGAAGTTGCCATTCAGCGTTTGACGTATTTGTCTCCGTCGTTTGGTTATCAAGTGACCGACGAATTCTCTGTGGGTGCTGGCTTGCTGTTCTCTCACCAAGCGGTTGCGTTAGAACAGGAGTTGCGTGCGCCGAACGTTTTGGTTGGTGTGCTCGAGGAACTTCAGGATGCCTTTGGGTGTTTTGACGAAGATGGAAACTCGACGGGCAACGATCCTTTGGCCCCGTTTATTACTCTGTGTGGTGGTAACGTCGGCCCTTACGATGATATCGGTACCTTGAATATCGAGATGACCGAATCTCTGTCCCCATCGTTCAATCTTGGGATGTTGTGGGAGCCAAATGGCTGGTTCAAGTTTGGAGCGGTTTATCAGAGTGAAGCGACCTCTTATTTGAAAGGGGATTTCGAGCTTGAATATCGCAAACAGTTCTCAGATTTCTTCAGGACATTTAACTCATCCATTATCGGTGCGGTGACTGGTGCGATCTTCTCATTCCCGCAAGGTCAGACCTATGAGGCCGGTCATGTTTCTACTGAGTTGACGTATCCGCAGCATTTCCAGGCGGGTATGAAGTTCCGTTACTTTGACATCTTCCACTTTAATCTGGATGCCGGTTGGACCGACTACGATGAGTGGGATAGCCTGAATCTGAAGTTTGATCGCCAGGTGAGCTTCTTGTCGACGGCTAAGATTCTTTCTCCAGGGATTGTTACTGATACTACTCTGGATATGCCTCTGAATTTCCGCAGTGTCTGGACTTATAACATCGGTATGGCCATGGACCTCAACTCGCGTATCCAACTTCGTGCTGGTTTTGAGCCGCGACATAGCTCTATTCCCAAAGATGCGCGTAGCTTGCAGGCGCCAGTTGGCTTTATGCGAATGTACGCGGTGGGCTTAGGCTATCAGTGGGATTTGGACACTGTGATTGATCTGTCGATGAGCTTCATGAAATCAGTCGAGCATATCAATGCGGACGATCAAGCGGACTCGAATGCCAGTGAATATCCCAATTCCAGTAACTCTCTGAACCGTAATTGTTTGACTTGTGTTGTGACTAACCCTTATCCGGGCCTTGATGTTCGCACGCAGTTGACCATTGGTCATGCGGGTATCAGCTTCAGAACGAAGTTTTAATGAAGCTCAGTGGTATCTTGTACTTTTCTCTTCGGCTCCCTCTGCTAGGGATCTCTCTTCTTCTCTCGTCAGTCCTGATGGCTGACGGGGGATATTACACCGTTATTGATGCTCAGGGTCGGGTCGTTAATCTTCCCAAGGAAAGCTCTCCAGAATCTCCTCCTGGTGACGATACTGAATACCTCTCAGAGCAGCAGATAGAAAAAAAGATCGAGCAATACGATCAAGATAATCCGTCCTTCTACGTCTGGACTGACGCTGATGGTAGGGTGTACACCGAAACGTATGATGCCGAAGCAGAGCAAGCTGCCGCCGCTGAGGTTGAAAATGACGCAGGCGCGATCATTGGGTGGGATCCTATTCTTGCGCCGCCATTTCGCGTATCCGAGAAAGTGACCACTGGTCCGTGTTGTGGTGCATTTGCCGACGAGTTTCAGTTAGTTCCTGAGCCATTTAAGTCGGTGCAGTTGTTTGATCCGGTTCGTTACCGTTCATTTCCAACATCTACCGGTAATCACCGCGCCTGGTATTTTGAAGTACCTGAAGTAGAGGGTGATCTCCAGCGTTTTTTGATGCTGCGCCTCCGCGGTGCTTCTGTATCGGTAGACCTGATTGCGTTGAACAGCGACTATCAGCCCCTGTATTATTCAACGTCCATCCCATTGGATGATTATCCTGAGACTTGGCATAGCGTCGGTTATCAGGAGGGGAAAGTACTGATAGAAGATGACGCGGTGACTGCATTCGTTCTTTATATGGATATGCAGCCTGCAGAGGATATGTCACTTGAAATTCGCTGGGCGGATGGCCAGTCACCCTTTTAAAGTCTCTACAGATTCTGTGAGTTTTTCCGGAACCCTGTACTCTACGGATGTAACGATATCTGAAATAAAGCAGCCGCCTTTATTGTTGCTTCATGGTGCGGGTGTGGCAGGTCAGTTGACCTGGCAGTACATTGTTCATTTTCTGCAATCAGAGCGCGACGTTCTGGTTATCGATCTGCCCCAGATGGGCGACTCTTACTTTCTGGAAAACCTTGCGTTAAGCGGCTGTCCTACGAACGAGGTAGCGGCAGAGATTGTTTCAGGCTCGCACTTGTTTGATCGCTATATTGATTCTGTAAGCGAGCTATACGATGCACTCAAGGTCAAACTCGGTTGGCAATCCTTCGATCTCGCTGGATATTCGTTCGGTGGTTTATTAGCAATGCATTTATCAGAACGCTTGCCGGTGCGTTCTTTGATCCTGATTGAGCCTGCTGCATTGATGTCTGACGATGAGGGGGTCTTACGTCGCCGTAGTGAAGACTATCATTCGATCGCAGAGCAACTCTTTGCTAATACTGAGATAGCCAGTAGTCAACAAGATCAATCGAAGGTAGACAGTGATCAGGCCTTTATTCGTTTCCTTGATATTGTATCTCCCCAGCGCCAGCGCTCATTGGATGATGTAGCAATTAAGCGCTTGGCGAATGAGCGTGAGGGGCTGTCATACGGTCTTACTGCCGTTGCTCAAGCGCTTGAGTCGCATTCGCAGGAATATGTAGGATGGCGTTCAACAATGCCGGGATTGGCTTTCGTTGGTGGGTTGTCGTCTGAGGCGATGAAGGCTCGCTTGTCGAAGTTGTCAGAGGACCCAAGGTGGCAGGTGATTGAGGTTCCCTCTGCCGATCATGGTTTGGTGTATGTGAAACCTAAAGACATCGCTCGAGCCATGCGGGCATTCTATTCATCGCTTGGTGAGTGATTTCTGGCTAGGTTCAGGACATCCGTAGTCCGGTTTGGGCCACTTTTGTCCGTAAGCTGAGTGGCCTCGGTCTTCTCTTTTATTGCGGCGTATTCAGTGGGAGAGTTGCGCTGGGGTAGTCCTCCGCATTGCCCAGCCCACTTTAAATAGTTGATCTTGCCCCGATAAAACGGACACATTCATTTTCATGCTGCTATTCGCTCATATTCCATCGGTGAACAGTATCCTATTCCCGAATGCAGCCGTTTTCTGTTGTAGTAATCATTGATATATCTCGCCAAAGCATACTTCAAATCCTCCGATGAATGGAATGTCGTATTGCGAATCAACTCAGCCTTCATTGAATGAAAGAACGATTCCATATGAGCATTATCAGTACACTTGCCCGGCCTGCTAAGGCTATGTGTAATTCCTAGTTTCTGAAGCTCTTTCTGGTATTCCGATCCACGATACTCAACTCCACGATCAGTATGAAGCATCAACCCTTCGCCTGGCTGGCGCTTTCTTACTGCTGTCTTTAGCGTTCTACCGGTAACTGCCGTCGTTCTTTTAGTATCCAGACTCCAACCGACGATTCGCCTCGAATAAAGATCCATGATGACTGACAGATAGTGCCACTGCTTTTTAACTTTCAGGTACGTAACGTCGGCCACCCAAACCTTGTCCTTCGCTTCAGGGACTGCGCCATCTGATCGAAGGTTCTCGCCAGAAGCCAGAAAGCGTCTCAGACCTGGAGAGCGATACGTTACCTTAGTTACCCGAGCGATCAGGCCCATCTCCTGCATCAGCCGTGCGACGCGCTTCCTACTGACCAGAAAACCCTGCTTTAGCAGCGCTTTCCAAATTCTCGGGCTACCGTACCGTCCTTCGTTCTCATCTGAAATACGCTTGATATGGAGGCACAGTTCCTTATCCGACTGATCACGTTCAGATGGTTCTCTATTAAGCTAAGCATAGAAACCACTTCGCGAAACACCCAGCCATTCACATGTTCGCTTAATGCCTAGTTCTCGTCCGAATTTCTCGATAAATCGATATCTTGCTGATGTTCCTCCGCAAGAAACCGTTGCCACTTTTTTAGCAGATCAAGCTCCTGTTTCAGCTTCTTGTTCTCTGCTTCCAGCTTCTTAACCTTAGAGATTTCCTTTTCTTGCTTGCTGGTCGTCTCGGTTAACTTCTTACGTTTGTCTGCCACGATCTTGCCTTCACGGTATTCTTTTCGCCATCGTGACAGCATGAAAGGATGTATGTCGAGAGTATTGGCTACTTCCTGAACCCGAATCCCTTCAATCAGGCTTAACTGAACTGCTTTAACTTTAAACTCGTTCGAATACTGCCAAGTCTTTCTTGGCTGAGTATATTTTGGCATTGGACACCTCGTCAGTTTGACTTTGGTGTCCGTTTTATCGGGGCAAGATCAAGTCGAGTGTCCGACAGGTTGTTATATCCGTTAACTATTAAGCTTGATTGCGCAGAACCGTGCTCGTTTCAGGTTTAGTTTAACGAGCGTTTCAGTCCAGTCGTTTCAAGAATTCGGGTTGAAATCTCTTCAATGGACTTGTCGGTGGTGCTGATAAACGGAATGTTCTCTTTCTCATACAGAAATTCCACTTCGTCGACTTCGTGGTAACACTGCTTTAATGAGGCGTAGCGACTATTGGCTTTTCGCTCAGTACGGATAGCGGACAGACGTTCAGGATCGATAGTGAGGCCAAACAGTTTATGTTTGTGCTTCATCAGTGAGTCAGGCAGTTTAAGATCGTGCATGTCTTCTTCGGTCAGCGGGTAGTTTGCCGCTTTAATGCCGAACTGCATCGCAAGGTACAGACAAGTCGGTGTTTTTCCTGAACGCGAGACCCCAACCAAGATAACGTCGGCATCTTCATAGTGTCGCGTGCGTGCACCGTCGTCGTTGTCCAGCGCAAAATTCACAGCATCGATTCGGTTTAGGTAGCGCGTGCTGTCTGCTGGTGAGTGCGACTTGCCGACTGAATAGGAACTGTCGGTTTCCAGCTCCTGCTCCAGAGGCTGCAGGAAGGCCTCGAAAATATCGACTTTAAAAGCGTTGGCGGTATCAATGATGGCGCGAATGTCTTTGTCGATAATGGTATCGAAAAGAATGGCGGGTGCACCGGACTCTTCCGCGGCCGCATTGATTTTGGCTACGGCGGCGTTGGCTTTGTCTTCGGAGTCGACGTAGGGCAGGGTAACCCGGGTGAACTGGATCTTATCAAATTGCGCTAATAACGCGTTGCCTAGGGTTTCAGCCGTGATGCCGGTACCGTCGGAGATGAAATAGGCAAAGCGCTTCATATGGCAATTTTTCCTGCGTCCACTTAGTATTACGTGCCTGCTCGCCAATGAGCAGGTTCGCCACTATATGGCAAAGCGAACGTCGTTAAAAGCCGCACCAGATTTCAGGAGAAGATCCTTGACCGATTACGTACTCAGGTTCAACCAAGTCACCATTCATGATGTCGAAATTGTGGGTGGTAAAAATGCGTCCTTGGGGGAAATGATTGGCAATCTGACGTCACTGGGTGTGGACGTGCCGGATGGCTTTGCCACGACCGCCGATGCGTATCGCGAGTTTTTATCGTATGAAGGTCTGGATGCACGAATTAATGAAGCGCTAGCCAACCTGAATGTGGATGATATTCAAGCGTTGACGACAACCGGTCGCCAGATTCGTGACTGGATTCATGAAGCGCCACTGCCGCCAGCACTGGAAGCGCGCGTTCGCGAAGAGTACGAACATCTGCAGGCCGGAAACGACACCATGGCGGTTGCAGTTCGCTCGTCGGCCACCGCTGAGGATTTACCGGATGCGTCATTTGCGGGCCAGCAGGAAACTCACCTGAACATTGTTGGTATCGATAATGTTCTTCACGCCATTCGCGATGTGTTCGCGTCACTATTTAACGATCGCGCCATTGCTTATCGCGATCACCAGGGCTTCGACCATCACAAGGTGGCGTTGTCCGCAGGTATTCAGCGCATGGTTCGCAGTGAAACGGCCTCCAGCGGCGTGATGTTTACACTGGATACTGAGTCCGGTTTTGATGACGTTGTGTTTGTGACTTCCTCCTACGGCCTCGGTGAAACTGTGGTTCAGGGAGCGGTTAACCCAGACGAATTTTACGTTCACAAGCGCAATCTGACCGAAGGTCGTCCTGCCATCCTTCGACGCAACCTCGGCGCTAAGGCCATTAAAATGGTCTATAACACCGAAGCTGCGGTGGGTAAGTCGGTGGAGACGCAGCGCGTTGATCGTGATTTGCGCCGCATCTTCTCCATTACCGACGATGAGGTTACGTCGCTTGCTAAACAGGCGATGATTATTGAAAAACACTACGGCCGCCCGATGGATATCGAATGGGCCAAAGACGGTGACGATGGTAAGTTGTACATCGTTCAGGCTCGCCCTGAAACCGTAAAAAGCCGTGCGAATAAACAGGTGATGGAACGTTACCTGCTGAAAGAAACGGGCAATATCCTCGCAGAAGGTCGCTCGGTGGGTCACCGTATTGGCAAAGGTAAAGTGCGGGTGATCGATCATATCGATGATATGGATTTGGTGCAGGAAGGGGATATTCTGGTTGCGGATATGACCGACCCTGACTGGGAGCCTGTCATGAAACGCTCGGCTGCGATCGTGACGAACCGTGGTGGTCGTACCTGCCATGCCGCCATCATTGCCCGTGAGCTGGGTATTCCTGCTGTGGTGGGTTGTGATGACGCGACGGAGCGTCTTGTAGATGGTCAGGAAGTGACGGTCTCATGCGCTGAAGGTGACACCGGATACGTCTATGAGGGTGCGCTGGACTTTGATGTACGTACTAACAGTGTAGAGTCCATGCCCGACCTGGATCTGAAACTGATGATGAACGTCGGCAACCCGGATCGTGCGTTCGATTTCCAAGCGTTACCAAATGCCGGTGTTGGCTTGGCGCGTCTTGAGTTTATTATTAACCGCATGATCGGCGTGCACCCTAAGGCACTGTTAAATTTCGATCAGCTACCAGAAGATGTGAAGCCTACCGTCGAACGTCGCATCTCCGGCTACAGCGAACCGGTCGATTTCTACGTTGAGAAGCTGGTTGAGGGTATCTCAACGCTGGCGGCAGCTTTTTGGCCGAAGCGAGTCATCGTCCGCTTGTCTGATTTTAAATCGAATGAGTACGCTAACCTGATTGGTGGCCGCTTGTTCGAACCTGAGGAAGAAAACCCAATGCTGGGCTTCCGTGGCGCTTCGCGTTATATCTCCAAAAACTTCCGTGATTGCTTTGAGCTCGAATGTCGTGCGATGAAGAAAGTCCGCGATGAAATGGGGTTCACTAACGTTGAAATCATGGTGCCCTTTGTACGTACGGTAGGCGAGGCGGAACAAGTCGTCGATTTGCTGGCAGAAAATGGACTGGTGCGTGGTGAAAATGACCTGCGCCTCATTATGATGTGTGAACTGCCGGCCAATGCCATTCTTGCTGAGCAATTCCTTGAGCACTTTGACGGCTTCTCTGTAGGCTCGAACGATTTGACGCAGTTGACCCTGGGTTTGGATCGCGATTCAGGAATCATTGCCCATCTGTTTGATGAACGTAATGCTGCCATTCTGGCGTTGCTTGAAAATGCCATTGATGCCTGCAAAAAGGCGGATAAATACATCGGTATTTGTGGTCAGGGCCCGTCGGACCATCCGGATTTTGCCCGTTGGTTAATGGATAAAGGCATCGACAGTATTTCTCTTAACCCAGACTCGGTATTGGACACCTGGTTCTTCTTGGCCAATCATCCAGAGTAAGGAAGGCACACTGAATGAAAAGCAGCAGCGCGCTGTTTCCAGTAACATTATCGCGGGCAGACATCCTGGGGGATTTGTCCGACGACATTTATCTTGTAAAACACAATCGTGACCCCGACCAGAGCGTCGAAATTGCGCTCAGTCGGATTGGTCTTGCACACCTGCCTGAAAAATCAGGCTTTCCAGTAGTCTTAGTGCACGGTAGTTTCACCAATCGTGGCTTTTGGTTGTCGCAGAAAGGACAGGGATTTGCACGCTATCTGGTTGAACAGGGCTTTGATGTCTGGCTGTTTGAACAACGTGGTCACGGTTTGTCCCCGCGCAATCAGGACTATAGCAATAATACGGTAGAACGTTACGCCCGTTACGATGTGCCCGCGGTGCATCAGTTTATTCATGAGCAAGCCGGTCGTTATCCCGCGTGGATGGGCCACTCTTTGGGCGGCACCATGATCGCAACGGCGGTGGCCGGTGGTTTTTTTGAGCATACGCTCCCGGCGTTCGCAATGTTGGGCACTCAAGTGGTGCGACCGAATATTGCGTTGCAGATTCCACTGGCTGGGCCGTTAACCCGAGGCGTAGTTGCGCTGAAGCGGGAAATAGATGGACGACAATTGCGCATTGGACCGGAAAACGAACCCTCAGGTGTGATCAATGAATATCTGGCACGCCATAGCTTAATGGGGCGTTGGAAGTTACCTTCAACTGGTCAGGCGCTGTTGCCTCGCTGGAAGGAGGCGTCAACGCCCATGCTCGGCGTGTCGGCCGCTGGGGATACCACGGACCCAGCGAAATATTGCCAGCGTTTTTATCGCATGTATGGCGGCCCGAAAGAGGAGCTTCTGTTAGGCAAAGCGACCGGGTTTACTCGTGATTTTGCCCATATCGACATGATCATCAGCGAAGAGGCTCAGGCGGAAGTCTGGCCTCGTCTGGCGCAGTGGTTAAACGCGTATGCATGCCATTAGTGCGACCTCAACGTATCTTCCCGAAGCCATGTTGTTATCGGAACGATGCTCATGAGTGATCGCGGCGAGTCCTTGTCTGATGAAGAATCAGAGAGCGAATCCCCTTCGCGAGTTGCCATGTTGGTGGGTGCAACCGGCTTAATTGGCGGGCATCTGCTAGAGCAATTGCTTGCCAGCCCTAATTATCAGCGGGTGATCGTCGTTGCGCGGAAATCGTGTCCGTCGTCACTCAAAACGCTGGAGCAATCCAAACGGTTGCGTTGGTGGACATTCGAACAGTGGGACGCTATTGGCCACACGTCAAACGGTGCAGAGCCCATTGATCATTTCTTTTGTGCGTTGGGCACCACGAAGAAACAATCCGGTAAACGCGGCTTGCTGGCCATTGATCGTGATCTGGTTGTTAAGACAGCAACCAGTGCCGTTAAGGCCGGCGTATCTTTGGTGTCTGTGGTCAGCGCTACCGGAGCAAACCCGCGTTCGATGTTTTTTTATAATCGGGTAAAGGGCGAGATGGAGCACGCGGTTGGTCAGTTGCACGTGCCTCAAATTCATTTTTGGCAACCGTCGGTCTTGTTGGGCGCTCGGGAACAGCAGCGCTTTGCAGAGACATTGGCGGGTGTGTTGTTACGCTGGCCTTTACCTAAAAATATTCAAGCGCGGCACGGTGCTCAAGTGGCGTCAGCCATGATTCGTGCCGCAAGCCAGAATAAGCCGGGTACTTATCGATTTAATGTACGCGAAATAGACATGTTTAACTCAGGAGAGACCCTATGACTCAATACGTAACCCCCGATCTGTGTGATGAATATCCAGAACTCATTACCGTGGTTGAGCCTATGTTCAATAACTACGGCGCGCGTGAATCTTTCGGTGGTGAAATCGTGACGGTTAAGTGCCACGAAGATAACTCGAAAGTAAAAGAACTGGTTGATACCGACGGCAAGGGCAAAGTGATGGTGGTTGATGGTGGCGGTTCAATGCGTCACGCGCTGCTGGGCGATATGCTGGCAGAGAAAGCCGCTAAAAACGGTTGGGAAGGCATCATTATTTACGGCTGCATCCGTGATGTCGACGTCATCATGGAAACTGAACTGGGCGTTCAGGCACTGGCGACCAACCCGCTGAAGACCGACAAGCGCGGTTTGGGTGATGTGAATGTTAAGGTGAAGTTCGGCGGTGTTGATTTTGTGCCGGGTCAGTTCGTATATGCGGACAACAACGGCATCATCGTGTCACCGCAAGCACTGAGCATGCCTGAGTAATTGTTGCTTTAAGCACGTACTCAATTCTGCGTTTCGGGCTGCGTCAGTCCGAAACGCAGTTTGTTTTTATCACTGCACCGTGCAGTCTCGCCCTTACTTATCCCGTCGTCAGTCGACGCACTCGCAAACGAGTTTTTCATTGCCTCTCGTCCTGACACCCAGCTGCTTCCCAGTTTGTCCCACAATGCGAGGCAGGTACCGAAGTTCTTATCAACATGCTCTGGCGCACTGCTGTGATGAATCTGATGTTGCACCGGACTGATTAGCCAGCGCTCCAGCGGACCGAAGCTTAGCGGGATGTGCGAATGTCTGAGGTTGGCACCGAGCGCGTTAAACAGAAACCCTAAGGCATCGACTCCAAGAATGTGTACCGCGGTAAGTTGCTTTCCTGCGAGGTAGAGGAACGCCCCGGATACTAAGCTGAAGACCAACCAGCCACGCAATGCATAAAAGGTCATCTCAATTGGATGGACTCGGTGTAAGGTCAGTGGGGTTAGGGTGGTCGCGCTGTGATGCACCCGATGCAGGCGCCAAAGCATCGGCACGCGATGCATCAGGCGGTGCAGCCCGTAGCGACTCAGGTCCTCTAACAAAAAAAAGCAAAGCGAGAATACGACCGCGATGACCCAGGTGGGCAGGTCGAGTGTAGTCGGCGAGTCAAACTGCCGTTGCAGAACGCCAGCAACCCAGACGGCGCCGAGTAAATGCGATCCGAGAATAGGGATCAGCACTAGTACTTTGATCAGGCTGTTGAGCGACAGGAGCGACACGTCGGTGAGTGTTGAACGTGTGAGCCAATAGCGGCGAGAGAACAGCGTTGTCCGTACTTGGGCCCAGCTCAGTGGTGCAGGGCTCAGCCACCAATAGAGTGCAATCAGTGCAAGACTGGTAGCAATGAATCCCCAATACAGGCGCTTGCTGGGGTCAGTCAGTTGCCCCAGCGTCAGTGATACTAGTTCACTTGCGCCTGTTTCCAGCATCCGATCAGAAGTCCCAGCGAACCGCGGCTTTGACCGTCAGTGGCTGACTTGGGCGTGCGCCGAACGGACGGCGAGACACAATCACTTGTTGGTCAGTGAGGTTCTCACCAATCAGGCGTGCCTGAAGGGTGTTGGTCGCCTGCCAGGCAAGGCTGAGGTCGAACAGGGTGTGCGCACGCGTGCTGCTGTCATCGGCGTAGCTACCCTGGTCAGGGACTTCTCGTGCTGTGCCAGTATGGCGAACGGCGCCGATGATATTCCAGCGGTCAAACTCAACACCCGAGCTGAAGCGTGCCTGGTGCTTTGGCAGATACGGCAGTTCGTCGCCAGCGTCGACAACGCCCCATTGCGAGAAGCCAGACTGAAAGCTGCTCTGGAAGGCAGATTCCGTGTAGGTGTATACCACTTCAATCGGGAAGCGATAGCGGTCCCAGTTTACGGCGTGGTTCAGAGTGAACTCCATGCCTGCGACCTGTACTTTGCCGCCATTGAATTCATCACCCACGGTGCAGCCGCTATCCGAGGCGCGACAGCGACCAATCAGGTTGGAGTAATCACTGAAGAAACCGATGGCGTCGGCACTCAGGTCGCCTTTGCGGTAACGAGCGCCGTACTCATAGTTGATACTTTCTTCCGGCGAAACGGAGTCATCGGAGGCAGGGCCTGCAGGAGAGAAGCCTTTATACACGCCGGCCAATACGCCCAGCTCAGGGGTGAGCTGGTAATAGGCGCCCGCACCCGGTGCAAGAATGCTCTGTGAACGGGTAGTACGAGTATCGGTCAGTTTATTAGTGACTTCGCCGTCAATCGCTTCATAGCGAACGCCCACGTTGATGGCCCAGTCATCAATGATCATTTCGTCATTAATGAACACAGCAATCGCGTCTGAGCTGGCTTCGTTCAGAGTTTTTGGGTCGCGATCATCTACACCGTCGAACTCCAGGGTGCCATTCACCATGTAATAGCCTTTCTGGGTATGGTGACGCTCGACGTAGTCGTGATGGTAACGAACACCGGTACGCAAGGTATGCTCGATGTCGCCGGTGTAGGTCAGGTATTCGCCGCTTAGTGAAAGCCCGTGAGAACCATAGGTCCGGTCATTATTAGTCACATCAATGGTGACATCCTGGCTGTTCGCCTCGGCAATGTCGCCACGCAGTGCAGACATCTCAGTCACGAAAATATCGGGGTTGGCGAGGACATCCTGCGCAGATACACCGTCGATGAAGCCATCAAACTTGTTCCATGAGCGGTTGAACGTCTGCTGATACACCTTAGTGGACAGGCTGAACGTCGGTGACAGCTCAATATCGTGTAAGAAGTGCACTTGCGTGTGATCAGAGTTGAACTGATCCAGCTGGCTGGCAGCGTAACGACGATTTGGTGTTGCTTTAAAATCATCGTCCGTCAGGCCCAAATAGGTCTCATCTGAGGTTTCATCGGCGTAGCCAAGCTTCAGTGTGGCACGCTGCGCATACTCGGCGGATGGGTGGCTTTCCCACTGCAGTTTGGCGTTGACGTCATTGCGGACGAAGCCGGTGTCTTCACCATTATCCAGTTCCTTAAAACCATCCGCGCCGTAGCTCATCAGATCCAGATGGTAACCCCACTGACCACCTAAGCTGTCGGGCGTGTCGCCCAGCTGAATGCGGCCTTTGTAGTAATTATCGCTACCGTAGGTCAGGTCGAGGCTGCCTTCTGCTTCGTAAGGCGCTGGTCGAGTGATCATGTTAATGGCGCCACCAATGGTGTGCGGGCCGTGTTGAATGGCCGCAGGGCCCTTAACCACCTCGACATTCTGCATGCGGTTAACATTCGGAATGTAGTAAGCCGCCGGCGCCGTATAAGGCGCTGGAGAGATCAAGACACCGTCTTCCATTAAAGTGATTTTCTGGCTGCGATCCGAGGTGACGCCACGAATACCAATATTCGGACGAAGGCCATAGCCGTCCTCATAGCGAATGTAGACGCCCGGCGTGCGGGTGAGCAGATCGTTGAGGTCAGTGCTGTCGAACTCAGAAATCATGGTCTCGTCAATGCGGGTTGCCGATCCTGCCAGCGTCGATAAGTCGCTGTCTGATCCGATGATGGTCATGGTGTCGAGATGAATGCCATCGTTGTTGTCCGCGACAGAAATAGCCGATGCCGTCAGTCCAACCATCAATGACACAAGAGTAGGTACTTTTTGCGAATTCTTCATAACTGGCTCTTAATCGTTATCTGACTGGCTACGAACTGGAAGATCCAGGTCAACGGCGGCAATAAAATCGATGCGCAGGCGATCAGTAATGCGCTTTAACAGACCATATAGGTTGCACATGGGAACAGATCCGGTATCCGGGTTGGCGGCGCTGTTGGTGCAAGCGGTCTCGTCACCGGATTCCAGCTGCGCGTCGGCGGCGGTATGAAGAGAGGTGTCCATGCCGTCAATAAAATCGATGGCGGCCTGAATGTCGGTCTGGAAACCTTCGATAATGCCGCTGTCTGCGAACGCGGTGGTGGCGATGACATCATCGAAACCAAGACCGCTGCCGCCGGTCAGTAGTTGTTCGAAGGTGACCAAATTGATGCGGATGCTTTGCAATGAGGTCTCGCTGTAC
>Ga0255776_10001184_pt1 | contig 29656 bp, 35 predicted proteins | sample 071ome_19_FD_179974 | JGI IMG/M metagenome (GOLD analysis project Ga0255776, IMG submission 179974) | Coastal salt marsh microbial communities from the Groves Creek Marsh, Skidaway Island, Georgia - 071413AT metaG (version 2) | ecosystem: Environmental > Aquatic > Marine > Intertidal zone >... | reverse complement strand
ATCAAAGGCTTAGACGGCATTGTGATTGTGCGCTTTCCAATGGGTTCGGGTAAAACTCAAATGCTCATTAAGCCGCTAATGCACAGCTCTGTAAAATCGGCGTTTTTCGCTCATCGAGTAAGTTTGATTGGTGGCGCGTGGGATGCACTGAACGCCAACCTGAGCAACGATCAAACACAGGTCACACACTATAAAGACCCTGCTCTAAGTGATTTTTTACCTTACTCTGATAAGTTAGCTTGCTGCATTAATAGCAGCATTAAAAACGACTTTTCAGCGCTATTAGATAACCTAGATACACTTTGCATAGACGAAGCCAGCCAGACACTTAGACACGTTACAGCAGGCGGCGCGGTTAAATACCCTGTAAAAGTATTCGATCAAATGCTAAAAATGATGGCTCAAACCAAAGAGCGCGTTATTTTTGCCGATGCTGATGCCAACGACACATTAGTAGAATTTTGTGAGCTAGGTCTAAGCCAGCGTAACGCTTACCTGAGCTTAGAAAATGGCAACAACCATGCAGCACAAAAAATACATGTAATTGACGCAGAAACCGACTGTTCAGACTTCAATATTCTGTACACAGACGGCCACACCGCATTCTATAAAGCAGAGCAAGACATCAAAGCAGACAACAAAGTCTTAATTGCTTGCGATTCAGCTAATGCAGGTGAACAGCTTTTTACCCATCTTCAAAGCCTCTACCCCAATAAAAAAGGGTTATTCGTTTCACTCGATACCAAAGAATCAAGCGAAGTAGAAGCCTTCACCGATAGCCCAAATGAAAAATCTAAGCTGTATGATTATCTGATTTATAGCCCGTCTATTAGCTCTGGTGTATCCCTGGAAAACGGCCATTTCAATAAACACTATGGCATTTTCTGTGGCACAGTTGCACCTTCTGACGCCATTCAAATGATGCGCCGTGATCGTAAGGCCCGTGAATTCATTCTAGGCCTAAATACCCTTCACTCGAACCGGGAAGATAACGTAAACAATTTATTACTTGGCCTATTGCAAGCCAACGATAACCAGCTTGATATTAACTTGAACAAAGAAAACGGCTGTTTTGAAGTCAGAACGTCACACCTTCAATTTGACCGCTTTAGGCTGGAACTGATCGCCCAAGAAAACCAGGCAAGAAACGACTTTGCAAACAATCTAATGGCAATCCTTCACGCGGATAAATACCAGATCAATGCGCTAGACAGCACAGAAATTGAGCAAGAACTAGGCAAAACCATTAAAGACGAAGCCCGCGAACTATTAAAAGAGTTAGAGCTTCAGCGCCACTTAACCCAAAGCACCCCAGACCCATTAGAATTTGAGCAACTGAGCAATAAAGTAAACCTAAGTAAAGACGAAAAAGCCCGTCTAAATCGTTATGACATTGAAAACTTACTACGACTACCAGTGAACGAAGAAAATCTGAATTTCTTCAACCAGGGAGGCTTATCAAAAGTGAAGCTTTTCGAACTTCTAAACCTAAGCCCAGAAACCGCCGCCAATTTTGACCAGCACGAAATCGTCAACGAAGTTCAACCTTCACAACGCGCCTATCTGGTTAAACAGCGCCAAGCCTTAAGAGATACCTTTGAAATTTTAGGGTTCGATTGGCAGACCGGCCAAGGCTCCACTACGCCAGAAAAAATGGCTGAAGCCATTCAGCACCTCACCAAAGGCGATAAAATCCACTTGTTCAACAACTGGTTTAAATTTGGTGGCCGTATTAACCCATTCAGTACGACTCTGAACGCCGCTAAAAAGTGTAAGTCGATTCTTGAGGCATTAGGCTTAAAACTGGTCAGTAAACAGCTACCGCGCCATAACAGCGACTCTACGAGCCGTACAAGGTATAGCATTGATTCTGACGCATGGGAGTTAATGAGCAGCATTCATTCAGAGCGCACCGCCGCCCACGTCACCGCTTTTGAACTTAAAAGTCTGGATGGATTCTCGATCCAATCTTCTACCAATATCTATATAGATAGTGAAAGAAATTCGGATCAAGAAAAACCGTTTAATAACAATAACTTAAACGGGTATCAACAATTCAAGCACGCGATAAAATCACTCTATATTCCGTCGGAATATGAGCCATTCATCATGGCAAAAGTTGCGGGGATGGCTGATTTTCATAAAAACTGGCATCCAAAAGCGATTTTAAGAAAAATCGAGTCGATTTTAAGCGAAATTCAGCGATTCGACCCCATAACAAGCTAAGTTTTTATTTTTATTAACGCTGGTTTGACCTGAAATGTTAGGTTTCAGGGCATACGGCTGTCTGCATAAACAGCAGGTCGGCTGCTTCATGTAATAACGTTAGCAGTTCGTCTAACTCAGATGCGAGAAGTCCTTTTTTTAGTCGCTCCCTGGCTACAAACAAATCATGAATACATTGATTGCACTGGCTATCCATTTTCATTACTCCTGTAAAAAAAAATCCTTTTGTTTGTTGATTAAGACAGCTTTCTCTGAAGCTTTATTAATTTCTTTATCAACAAGTCAACTAAAATACTAATACCAGTTATCTCATTAAATCCCTATGAGTCAGATTTGACCTAAACTGTCTATATATCGGTCAAATTAGTCCAAAGGTATTAGAAAATGAATACTGACCCATTTTTATCTGTGCTGCTAAGTGAAGCTGAAGCACAAAACCTGGCAAAACCAGAACGCGCAAAATTAGCACTGGTATCAGACAAAACATGGCAACGAATAGAAAACGGAACAAGTGATATAAAACTTAGACATTTCAGTGCATTAATGAAGGGCTTAAGATTAACGCCGCTCGATATTGCGCTAAGAATGGAAGGGATAAAAGAAACAACGGCTTACGATGTTGCCGCCGCTGCTAAAGTCCTGCCGCCAGAAGCAAGAACAATGTTGGTTAATTTAATTATGATCATGCACAGGGATTTTCAGGCCAAATTAGAACGAAAAATTTAAACCGACTGCTCAATCTGTAACATTATATCTATAAGCTGTTCAGGAATAACCGAACTCTCTGAAAAGTCAATTAACACGCCTTCTTGAAGTAATTTTAGCGCGGCATCTTTGGCTTTTAACTGACGCACCACGCATGATAATTCTTTTATAGAATCTGCGATTTTATCTACACGCCAGCTAACCAAAATTGAACCAGGCACTAAAGATTCAATAATATCGGTCAATTTTGACCGATTAACACTTGCATCATATATGATGCAATCGCAATCACACGCCACCATTGAAGCTTCTTGCGCCTCAGAATCACCTTCCCTTGAAAAGATATAACCAATCTTCATCTTAACGCCCTATAAATCCCTAGCTTAAGTCTAGCTTAAGCTAGGGGTATAAGATCAAAATGTTATTAAATTAATTATATTAACTGAAAAATCGCCCAAACCGCTTTTAATGCGTCATTTTGTGAACCCTCCACAGTAATAGCGGCTACCTCTTCACCGTTCACAAAAACTTGCGCGTGCCAGTGCCTATCATCTATACGATTGCTTTTTAGAATGGGTTTAGCCGGTTTTGTTTTTGCTTCAGATTTAGATTTATTTTGACGTTTATTAACTGCTTTTTTAAGCTTTGAAACGCTATCTACAACGGCTAAAGCATCACCCGCTAACGCTAAATAATCTTGAATCACTTTGCGGCCTGAACCGACTTCACGAGTAATTAAAGATTGTGAAATTTTGGCTTTATTATCGCGTTCAATTTGGCTTTTTACCCAGTTATGAATTTTTAAAACCGCCGCTCTATTTTTAATTAATTCATGATCATCTAAAGCAGTTAGAGCGCCTAAGCGGGTAGTGTTATCGTTGTTCGTTTCAACCTCTTCAGGCTGTTGAGAATAGTCAATTTTGAATTTTTTATAGCTCTTTTGGGTTTCCAAGTCATCATGGCCCAACATTTCACGCCAGAACACATCTTCAGTTTTTTTCGCCCAGGCTTTATCCGTAGTAAAATATCTATCAAATACAATACGCGCCCAAATTGCGCGGCTATCTTTAAATACTCGTTCTTCGTCTTTGAAAAATTGTTTAGCTGTAGTGTTTAGTGTTTTAGCGCACCGTTTATTGATTGCATCGTTACGCTTTACTTCGCTTAAACTGTCGAACTCATCAAGCGCTTTAATTTCTGGCAGTCGCTTAAGCTCTTTTATTGCTACAAGCACTAAATCAACATCAACAACGCTGTAAATATCGTAAGTTTCATCGTAATCAACACCACCCCGCTTTTTAGCTTGCCCGCTAAACTTAACCTTATGATTATCAATCTTCTCAAAACGGCCACTTTTCAGAACTTCAATAGCTCTACGGCCCAGGCTTAATGCAATGCCAAGCGCCAAGCGACCATAAGAAAAGAAGCTTTCACCCTGCACAACCTTTGTTTTTTCAGTCAGTAACGAGCGAATGCCGCGCTCAATGGTGAAATAATCAACGTCAACCGTGTTGTTAGTCTCGTCTTCCAGGCGTTCTATATAGTCATCGGCCAACTGTGCTTTTTGCGCCGCCGGCATGGTTAAATGCCTCATAATTTCATGGTCTAGCTTCATACTTTTTACATCATCGTAAGCAGCATCGTCTTTTTTCAGAGCCTTCAATAAGTCTCTGTGTGCGAATCGCAATTCAGTAACATTCTCATAGCTACCTAAAGCCTGAATGCCTTCAGCGTGATTAGGGTGCTTTTTGCATAAGCGTTCTATTTGCTGGTCTAAACTGTGGTGCGGCCAGTTCTGTTCAGTAATCGCGGCTCGGGCTTGCGTCATATACTTTCTATAAGTGCTAAGTGAGATTTTAGAGCGTTCAGCCTTACGCTTATCATCGTGCAACCGGCTTTTAAACTTGGCCGCAACCCTGGTTACTTTCTTAGTTTTTTCTGAGCGGCTAAGGCTGTTATCAGAGTCAATTTCTTTAACCTCTCTGATCATATCTTTTATTAGCTCACTTAAATTTACTTTATGACTCATTCTAATTCCCTCTAATAAAATACATATCTTTACCTACTTATTAACACTATAGCACATATAAAATACATAGCAAGCCCTATATCTAAATAAATATACATGCAAAGCCCTATACCAATATTATACACACCATGCCATAGGGCAAACTGTGTATGTATATATGACACATACTATACGTATAGTATGTGCCATATATACATACACAGTTTGCCCTATGGCATGGTGTGTATAATGGTATATGTACATCTATGTATATATTGGTATAGGTGTTACTATGTATATTCAGGTTAAGAAAGCCAGACTAAAGAAAATAACCAAAAGAATGCAAAGCAAGGAGAAAACAACTGATTAACAGCCAAACAGCAAGAAAGGAGACTATGAATAAATTAATTATAGAAAGGACTGGCAACACCAGAAGAAGCCCAAAACCCCATAAACAAAGGGCTTTAGAAGGATTGCCACCGAAAAAGGTACAAACTAAACCACTAAGAAACCGATAAAATAGATAAAATAACAAAATAACATTTGTACTTTTGTTATTTTGTACGCTAGTATGACCAACATCAAAGCAACGAACTAAGGAGAGTAACCATGCTGATAGCTGTAGCACACCAGAAAGGCGGCACATCAAAGACAACTATTGCATTTAACCTGGCAGTAGAATTAAACGCCAGTCAGTGTTTTGACCTTGATCCCGACAAAGGCGGCACAACCGGCCTAAAGTTTCTATCTGAAGTAAGAACGCGACTAGGCCACCAAGATTTAAACGTTAAACAAGTGCACAACAAAGAAGAGTTAGCAGAAGCAATCAACAGCGACAACGACGATATAATCACCGTTATGGATTTAGGCGGGCTTGATTCAGACATCAACCGAATAGCGCTAGGCTTTGCTGATATTGTGATCTCACCCGCGAACGACTCCATTTTAGAAATTGGTGGTATTTCTGAATTTTCAAAAATCCTATCTGAAGTAAGCGAAAAAGTAGGTAGAAAAATAACCGCGCACACCATAGCAGCCAGAACGCACCATGCTAAACGCACATGGCCCGACATCAAGAACGCATGTGCCAACACTGACAATATGACATTTTCAGGTGAAGCAATGCCGAATTACTCAGGCTTTGCTGATTCACTAGCAAAAGGCTTATCTATCAAAGAATACAGCCCAGAAAGCAGCGCAGCCCTGCACATGCACAAAGTAGCAAAATACATCAAAGGTTTAGAGGTTAACTAAGAATGGCTAAAGCAAAAGTTGATATTAACTTAATGAATGAAATTGGTAGCAATGCCGCACATGTCAAAAATGATGGACAAACCGCCGCACAAGCCAAGGTGAAAGCACCTGAGCCATTCTTAGGTGGCCCCGAAACAACCACCAACGCAAGAATAGACCTGGATAAAAAGCTACACAGAAGCTTAAAAAACCTAGCCACCATCACTGAAACCGAAGATAAAAAAGCGGTTTCTATGAGAATGCTGGTCACTGAAGCCCTGTTAGACGTATTTGAAAAGTACAACAACGGGGAAGGAAAATACTCAATAGAAAAAGGGGAGGAATGGAACTGGAAGATATAAAGAAAGGTAAAACGGGTAAGGCGGCAACCTTACCCAAAGACACAAAAATCAACCCGCTAAAGGTAAACGTATTATGTCTGATAACGATTATAACACCGCATTTTATATAAATCTTTATGGTGCTAACAACGAAGAACAGCGAGCGCTTATTCTCAACTTCGCCAAGCATCACACCACCAAAGCAATACAAACCGCGCTACTGAAGCGCTTCAAATAACACACACAAAAAAAGAGGGTAGCCTAAGCTACCCTCTTGATTATTTTTTAACCAGATCAAACCAAGCCCAGCAACATAAGCCAAACCTAAGTTTTTAACCAAGTTATCAACAGATAATGTTAATAATTTATGCTGGCGCTAAACTATCATCATCTTCATAAACCCTCGCATCATAGTTCACCGCCTTAACGCTCACTTGCTCTGTCCCTCGTGGTGAAACATCAGTAATCAAAGCTGGCAAACACCAGCGTTCAGCCACACCAAACATAAACAACGGCGCAACCTGTGAACCATCAAGCACCGGCGTAAAATCAAGAAACCCATTCAGCACTACCGAATAATCATCATCACCCTTTGAACACTGGTAAGGGCCGCTTAACGTACCATCTGAACGCCTAACCGATAAATAATGAACACCTGGCGCACTCCAATCTAGCGGCTCACTGACCACTACAGTTGAGCCATTTACTGCCACCAATTCACCCGTTTGAGAATACCCAGGTATATCATCAGCCAACGCACAATAGCTTAAATAACGACTGTTTAACGCATCCATTTCAGTTTTAAAGCTGTACTGTGTCCGTCTATACCGTCTGATACGGCGCTTACGCATTCCGAATTGATATGCCTTATCTTTATCAGTAATGCCAAAGGCTCGAACCTTTTCAAGATTAACACCCAAGTCACCAGGCAATAGACACACCACCGTTTCAGGTTTCCAGGTTTCAGAATTAAAGTATTCAACCTCCACCCCGTCAGGCTCATCTAAGTCGATCACGTCTATGGTTCGCTCCAGCCCGCCCTTCAGCATGTTACCAGGCTGATACATGTGTTCATATTCTGAGCGCGGTTCATCACGAACAGGGATAATCTGACCGTAATCTAAGGTAGGCTCTGCAAAGCCGACTTCTAGCACGCGCTTAAGCACTGCAAAAAAAGTAGACTCGGAATCAAACACCCCCGCAAAGGTATCACCCCGACCACGCCAAACAGAAGCCAAGCGCTCAAGCTCATCTAAGTCGATAGCGTCATCAGAAAAACCCGCATCTTTCACCACATAACCAAAGAAATCAGCAATATCATTAGACGGCGCAGAAGCACCCCAAGCGCCGCCCTGAAGCGTAGGCAATTTACGAGTTGAAATAATATTAAACTTATTCTCAGCACTGCTAGAAAGCGCATTAGTGCCACGAATTTTCACCGCAATCGTAGTTACATCTGGGTAAGTGGTTACTGTCTCAAGTTCGCTTCTTAACGCCTCCCAAGTAAGAGTTTCTTTTACTTTAATATCATCAGTTTCAAGCGTTACCCGCTCTACCAGAACTTCAGGCTTAATCACTTGCGGTAAGATGATCTCGACCGTTTCAGCCACCTGATCAAGCGTAGAAGCCGTAAAACTATAAGGAACTTCGGTATAGTCGCCGCCGCTATCTGCATCACGATATTTAATAATAATATCAACCGTTCGAGCGCTTACCCCGCCACCGTCATTCAAAACCCCCAACCCCTGATCAAACGAAAAATCCAACTGAATTAATTGCGTTTTTTCCTTAGCAGGGCAAGCCAAAAACGGCCCTACAAACGGTCTTTCTAAATCACCGTTCACCAACTCCATATCGACGTTATACCAGAAGATTTCCTCTGGAAAGCCTACCCAATTTGGGTCATTTGGCCGACTGACATGTGCCCAAGTACCGTTTTCAAGCCAATCAATCTGATACAAACCAAAAAAGTTATGCTCTTTTAACAAACGAATATAAACACTCGTTCCAGTGTGCAGCAAATCCACTGGATTATCATTTAAATCATTCAACGCAATAGAGGTACTACTAACAGAATCTACCTTGTATGTGCCGTCATTATCGCCAGCACCTACTATCTGTATCTCATCACCCACACTAGCCACATTCAAACCAAACGGCGCGGTTATTTCATCAGCCACCCCAACACCGTTAGAGACTAGATCAACCACCCCCTCAAAAATCACCTGAGAATAGTTAAGGCCGTCAAACTGAAACTCTGACCCCCCAGGAAACGGGAAAGAAATATGCCCCACAGACGAATCAGACGGAGAAGACGCAAGCGCCATAACATGATCACCAGGGCCGCGCGTTTTTGTATAAATATAACGATTACCATACGTCCCTTTAGCTACATAACGGTTCGCATACGCCTTAACCTCTAAACCACCCAAACCACCATTACCGCCCACCTCAGGCGATTGATAAAAATTTCTATGCGACTCATGACTAGACACATCTTCACCAGGCCCAAACACCTGATAATCAATATCCTCAACATACCGCCCGATCGGGGTATTACCTATGTAAATATCATCTTCAGTAAATTCGTGTTCACCTACACCAACCGCCATTAACAGATAAAGCCATTGCTCATTATCAACATACTTCCGGCGCGGTTGATTCAGCGTATCTGGGTATACTTGGTGCGTACCGGCCAACTCTGGAATAACACCCATCAAGCGCGGCCTGTTGCCCTGTGCATTCACATCATAGATGGGCGAACCTTCGGGCGTAGTAGTGTTATAACTGTCAGGTATCTGACTCAACGCATAAATTGAAGCTGCTGTAGCCACCACCGCAACAATAGCAAACACAATAGTTGCAGGCTCTTTTGCCTCTACCGTCACTTCAAACACATCATCATTTAACGCACGATAAACCGACCAGTTTAACGGCAACAACTCAGCGCCGTTCAACGCCACCGAAAACAACGGCGCTAACTTATCATCATAAGACGGTACATTTTCACAAAGCCAGCCTTCAAAGGTTTGACCCTCTTTAATAAAGCACTGCTCATATACACTTGAATTCAGCTTATCAGCAAAAACCTTAACTACTGCCGCCATAACAATAAAACCCTACCTTTAAAAACAGCCGCTCAAACTCCCTAAGCGACACCAAAGAAACACCTGAAGCCCTAGAAGCATGAAGCACCCTTAAGCCTGAAGCCGTTTCAACCACAACCCCTACATGAACCAAACAGCCTGACCGATAACCACACGCCACCGCACCAGGCACAGCACAACAAGCCTTAAAACCAGTTTTAACTACCTTATAACCTGCATTCATTGAGCGCTTGTCATCAGGGCAAACACAGCCATAACTAAGCAGCTCTGGCACATCAAAGTATTTATGAAGCACATCACGAACTAAGCCCCAACAATCAAACGCATTAGGGCCGCGCCCGCCGTCTTCATAAACAGCCGACATATAGCCATTTATCCACGACATAAAAACACTCAAATAAAAGAAGAAAACAAGAAGCGGCCAACGAACATCAGCCACAAATAGAGCTAGCCTAAATACTTAAGCCCTGGTGCGAAAGAAGGCGTATAACGGCGATTAGGCCAAGCCTTATTAACCAAATCATGAAAGCCCGCAATCACGGTTACAGATTTATAATTCGCCTTAATAGAGGTTACGGTCATTTTAGTAGGCGCTTGCGATGGTTCGCTTAAATCCGTACTCACAAAGGCACGATAATTCACACGAATAGCACCGCCCACCGACAACGCATCATCTACCGCCTTTAAGACTTCACCCGTTACATTATCAAGCTGGAATTGCAAATCTTGACGGCCCCGAATAGAGCGCCTTGGCAAAGACACCCCAAAACCGGAAGCCGTAAAAGTCACAGCCTCGCCCGTTTCCAGCGTAACCCCTATATCCTCAAATCCCTGACATAACCGAATCGAGCCACCCTCAAAAGCCGGATGCACCAGCTCAAGCGTATGAATCACCAACTTATCAATTGGCGCAGATGCATAAACCGTTTCTAATACCTGGCTCATCATCACCCCTTTTGACGCGTCAATAGCTGCAACTGCTTCATGTCCATTGACTTATTCAACACCGAAATCTCTTTAAGATGACCATTTAAAGATCGAGGTTGATACAAATCCCAAAGACCAGTAAACGCCGTTCGGCCAATCCCCAAGTACGTAGGAATAGCGGTCACATCAGGAAAACTGGTAACACCTTCTACCTTCTGAGTAATCCCATTCACTGCCAACACCATTGACGACGACGAGGGATCATAAGAAAGCGCAACGTATATCTCTTGGTCTGGATCAATCGCCAAATACGCTTTTGAAGAATCCGTACCACCATTCACCGCAAGATAAATCTCTTCCCGACCTTGCGCCGTCCAATGCACTAAATCCAAGTAATTAGAAGAATCACCGTAAGAAGTAAGAAGGGTTCTCACCTCTGTATCACTGTTATCATCAAACGTATACGCCGTTAATGGCGAAACCCTGACAACCAAAGTGACACCCTGACTCATCACCATCTGAGACATAACCGACGCATCCAACTGAATAACTGCTGTCTTATCAACTGGCAATGAATCACTGGCAGGCAATGAATTTAATGCGGATTTTTCATGAAGATGAAGACCCAGAGGCCCCATATACTGATTATTAATATTAGTCACCAAGGTATTCAGCTTGGCATTAATATCAAAACTGCTCACCACCCGACCCGTTAAGAAATTAACCGACAACGCCGCCCCGCCGAACGGCGAACGCTTGCCATTCAACAACACCATACTATTAGGGTTCACATAACCAAAACTGGAATTCGTCTGTAAACCATCTGTCCCCGTCGGATTAGCCTTTGGCGTATTTCTGTTCACCACCTCCACATCAATAAAGCCTTCACTACCCTCAAGATAACTTGTAATCGGCCTTAAATCAGCGTCTGACCAACCGTAATCAATCTTCACCTTGCCAGATACCGAAACCGCTTTATCATCCCAAGTAGCCAATTTAACCAAATTCGATGATGTCGCCTGCTTAACCAAGAAATCCAAATCAATATTGTCCGTAGGTGCAGAAGAGATACCCACCGTACAATAACCCGTACCTATGATTTCAGCCTTAACCTGAAATATACGACCGTCCTGGCCACCACCCGCATAAATCGAACGCTTCAGATTGATCATTTTAGTTCTAGCACCCCAAGTCAACGTCGCCGTACTGCCGTACACCTGGACCAAGGTATGATTAATATCTTGAAAAACCCCGCCAGAAATATGAAGCGGGCCACCCGACCAAAGAATAGTAGGAAACTCATGATAATTAGACGTTCCCGTATTTCGCAAATACAGGTTTTCAATATTCATGCTAGAACCGTCTGTATAACCAGCAACCGCCATATTTGGACAATTAACTATCGACGTATTACAAATCGAATGCGCCTTATTCTTACCCCCGTTCATCACAATCGCATCCGAGTACTTGGTAAACGTACTCCAATGTGAAACTTTGCCATTAATAAAACAATGCTCTACCGAAACATTACCCCCTATATCTTCTCTATCTGTCACAAATGAAGCCGTTTGGTTTTCTATCCCCAAACCACAACCATAGGTGACACAATGAGTAACCCGTGTATCACTCCAAACCGTCATAAAACCCACGTCATGAACATCTTTGGCAAAGTTACCAAACACTACCGCACTTGAAATCATGTCATCCGGCGCATCTGCCCCCAGACCAACAATATCAATTCCGTTTGCGGGCGCACCTGAAAACTTACGATGTCCAATATCTTCCGTCACATTCCCCGTAGCCCATGCCTCTAGGCAAAACCCAATAACAATACCCGTAGTAAGAACGTTCGTAACTCGACACTTCTTAACTATGCCACGCTTGGCCCCGTACAAATGAATTCCGCCAAACTGATAATTATACGACCCCACCGCCGTTAGATTCGGGGCGGCATCTGGCTCATCACCGATGATATGAACATTTTCAATAATAACTTCATCTAAAAACTTGGTCATATCATACGAGCGCGCCCCATTATCCGACCCGCCGCTATGCGTAGCAAAATCCCAACCGTTTCTACCGTCCGCCTGATCTCCCGTCGTAAACAAAGACCAATGATTTGTATCTGTAGTATCCGCAATAGCTGACGTATTCACCCTGAACGGCGCGTGCTTACCATGCCCCTTAATATGAAACGCTTGGCCAGCCACCGCAGGAATAATAATCTTAGCCAAGCCATAGCTGGAATTTTCAGCCCCCCAGTCAATATCTACAGGCACTGCTGGCAACTGCAACACACCGCCGCCCGCCTCATCCGACATCCTCGCCAATGTCTCATTAATTGCGCGGATCGGCTCTTGTAAGTACGTTTCTTCGGTATAACCAATATCATACGGCGACCAAACATCACTATTATCACCGCCAGTATCACCACCACTATCACCTGTCGAAGCGCTTTGATGAACAAACACCACGCCAGAACCAATATCTTCAGAAGCAGAAACGCCAGAGGTATAACCTGTAACCACAACGTACCAGGTTGAATCTGGTGCCTGCCAAATATCATTAACATCATAAGCCACACCCGCTTCCCAAACCCCACGGTTTTTCACTGGTGCGTAATCATGCAGTCGCTTAAGAACTTTTGCCAAAGAAGGTTTTAAACCACCAACCCGAGTCTGAACATAAATATCATCACTGCTATTAACAATGAGCGCCAAATCATCCAGGTCGCGCTTTGCATCTTCAAAATCTTGTGTAACTGGTAACGCCATCTCAACACCTAAAAATTATTATGATTTACAGTCAATTCAACCGCATCAAGCAGCCCTGGCCACTCCGTCAAAGGTAAATTCAACCCTGCCAACAACAACACCAAATCACTATTGATCACCGAAAGACGCTTAATCTGAATCGTGGCGGAATAAACCCACTTTCCACCCCTTAACTTAAAATCTTCCAAGGGACTACTAACAAACTCCACTTGATGCTGAACCAAGCCAATTGGCAAACGAATATTCAATAAAAAAGGGGCCGAAGCCCCTTTCAATACATGCTCTACCCAACCATCAAAAAACGCGGCCTCATCTTCCTTTAATCGAAACTCTACCTTCAATTGAGCCGGAACCGCCTCAAACCGCCGCCTAACCCGACTTCGACCCGAACTCATGCCCGACCTTAATAAGTTAGGCTGCTGCTTAACAGCGCCCGCAAAATGCGGGCTTGGCAATATCCCATACGGGTATTCAGTCACGTTAAAACCCTCTTCTCTCTAAACTGAATTTCTGCTGCATTGAGCGCGATATCTGCCCATCCTCTTCAAGATCACCTATCACCACATCAATAATGGTCTGACCTTGTTCTTCAGACTGTTCAACACGCGTACCTGGTGGTGCCTCATGCACATTGACCACCACGCCAGCACCACCGCCCAATCGAGCTAAGTTGCTATTAGAAGTAATCTGACCACCTGCACCAGGGGTAAACACCTCTGGCCCACGCTCACCCACAATGTAAGACTTACCTGCCGACACACCGCCGCCCAACTCACGAAACCCCGCGATAGCCTGGCCAACAATAAAGCCAGCACTGGCCGCAGCCATACCACGGATACCCGCCGCATAGGTTGCACCTGCCACCGGCCCCAAGCCTATTGGCGGTAGCGATAAAGCCGCCATAGCTGCCACTTCACCTTGAATGTAGACCTGAGCTGCCGCCATTAGCTTTTGAGCAACAAAAGCTGCCTTCTGAATAGCCGAACCTTCTTTAGCCGTTGCTTCAATCAAGCCCAAGCCCTGAGAGGCTACGTTAAACTGCATAGCTAGCATTTGCTGGTCTAACCGCTGCTGGGTAGCTGCAAACTGCTTTTTCTCTCGCTCTTCTGCTTCGCGCTTACGCTCTGCCAAACGGCGAACACGTTCTAACTCTCGTTCGTCGGCCTCCCTTTGATCCTGCTCACGCTCTAAGATTTGCTTCTGAAAAAATTCTTTCTCTTGAAGGGCGTACTCTTCACGCAATAAATGGATATTTTCAAAGCCTAAACGGGTTAGCTCTTCCTCTGAAACCTGAAGGTTATTAATTTCATCAAGTCTGGATTGGTGCTGAAGCGCTAATAAATCGCGCTCGTGTGCGTACTGCTGATCTAGCTGTGCTATTCGTTTAGCGCCCTGTTCCTCCAGCTTTTTACTGTCTTCAAGATCACCCGCGCTTAAGCTGCTGCCACCCGAACCAGTGCGATCACCAGTTGGCCTACCTTGCAATTCTGTTAGCCGGTCTTGCGCTTCTTTTAGCCCTTGCTGTGCCGATAACAGTTTATTTTTTTTCTCTTCTATTAAGTCGCTTATGTTCTGACTGGCATCAGTACGACCAAAGAAGGCATCTATTAAGCCCACGCCGCCAAACTTTGGCGCGGTTTCTAAATCCTTTTCAAGCTGCTGAATCTCTTCACGAAGCCCCACCATTTCGGTGTGCGACTCGTTAATAGTCGTCATTAGCCGGTTCTTTCGGCCTTCTGAAAAGATTTCAGTTAAATATCTAGCGCCTTCTTGAAGCTCATCTACCCACGGTAAAATAGCCTCTCGGGTAAAAGCTTTCCACGACCTGGAAAGGTCATCAACATCTAACTGGTAAGCTTTAAATCGAGCAATTTCAGACTGTGTTAACGCAGAATTAAGCCCCTTTAAACGAGACTCCATCTCTAACAGCTTTTCGCCGCCATTCTCTAATAGCGGTATTAACGAACTGGCTTCATCTGCAATGCTTTCTAAATAGAATACTTGCTCGGCTGCACTGGTATTCGTCGCATCTAACGCATTCTTAACCGCAATTAAAGCGTTAGGGCCTGACATAGCCGCCAACTCTTGAGCCGTTAAGCCAACTTGCGGGGCGATGTTTTCAAAGAAATCGGCCATTTCTCCGCCACCCGTGGCTAAGAAATCACCTGTTTTATCGGTTAAATCTTTAAGAATATCCGCCGCTTTATCGGCTGAAATATTGTATTCGCTGGTTGCATACGCCAAGGTCTGAAGCTCGGCCACCGCAACGCCTGAGCGCAGGGCCATAGCATCAAGATCACGGGCTAATTGTGCATTAGCACCGGCCACGGAATTAATAGCCGCCACCGCTGCCGCACCAATCGACACCACCGCACCTAACGCAGCACCCGCCACCTTAAAACCTGCGGCCATTTCTACCGCACCGCTTGAAACGGTCGTTAGTGAACGTGCAAAACTGGTATTGGCTGATTCAGAGTCTTTCGCGTTTCTGCCATAGCCTTTTAAAATCTTCTTCGCCCGCTCCATATCACGGGTAAAGGTTGCCTGGTCTGCATCAAGCTTGACCGTCAAACTCGCTACTTGGTTTGTCAAAACGGAAGCCTCCAGGTATCGCCGCGCCTAACTCCATTAAGTCATCATCTGACTGTTCAGAAGCTACCGGCTGTTCAAATGTATAAAATTGAGTAGGTTTAAGGTGGTTTTCTGGCTTTAACGCCACATTCCAGACTGAAGCGCACACTTGGCCCATGCGCCAATTATCCATTTCAAACTTAAAACCGATTTTGGCAAACCAGCGCTTGAAACGGTTGTAATCTGACGCTGACATAGAGGCCAGCATCAAAGAAGGTGAACACTGGCCCAATTCATGCGCCAGCGCGGTTATAAAGTCGTCTTCAGTCTCTATTATTTTTTTACGATTGATTCCGTCGATTCTGATTCAACGTCTTTATCTGAGCTTTCACCGCTCGACAATTCAAAGCCGCTTAATACCGCTACTTCATCATGTAAGGTTTTTAAATCGGCCTGATTAAACGAATGCAACACCCTATCTTGAACATCATCAAGCTTGAGCATTCCGTAACTCAACGCCAGCCCATAGGCTACTAAACGAGAATGCGCTAGCAGGTTAACCCGCTGCCACGCTCTCAAGTTAGCCGCGATTCGTTCAGGGCTTGCACCCTCTTCTAAGTCGCGGGGCGACTCAAGGGTAGCGATATAACTCAGGTAATCTAAATTATCTATCGCTGATAACTCTTGAACTTCGATAGTAGCCCCTGAAAGGGCCACCTCTTTACGTTTTAACATTGGTTCCATGATTCACCTGTTTACGCGATCAAATCTTCAGCCATTTTAGGCGCATGAATGTTTTTGATCTTAATAGTTCGCTGCATACGCTCTTTTACCTGCACCGTTTTACCCAAACTATTGATATAGCCGTAATAGCAATCAACCACGTTATTTGGGTACTTAATGCGCCACCATTGCGGTTGTCCTGAGTTAAAATCATCAACCAATTTTTGTTGTGCGGCATCACCAGGCAACCAAGCTAATGTAACCTGTGTTTCACCCGCGCTCTTCTGGCCTGAAGACGTTTCAACCCAGTCTGGGTGTTCTGAGTCTAAATAGTTATCTTCAATGTCTTCGGCGGTAATTTCGCCTGGTTGAATTTCTTTAATTTTGGCAATGTTCGACCAATCATCATCAGCCGTCATATCAAGGATGGTGGTAATGTCTACACCATCATTTAAACGCCAAAAAGTTGTACCTGAACCCCGTGTCGGTGTTGTAGACATCAGTTTGTCTCCCATTCAATATTGAACATTAAATCGAGCATCCCCCAGGGAAGCTCATTATCTTTTTCACTGGCTAAACTGCTACGAGCGCAGCTTAGTAACAATCCATTGGCGGTATAATCACGAGTTACCACGCTATGCACCGTTTCTGAATAACCGTTTAATACTTGCTCTACTTGGTTGCTTGAAACGTCATACAGTACGACATGAAGCACACCGGCCCACTCTTCAGAATCAAAGCTTTCATCGGTTACTTGTGCATCACTGACAAACACCGCGACCGCTGGTAATTCATCGTCGGAATACTCATCATCAGCCACTTGTATTGATTGCGGCACGCCGTTAAACACGGTAAAGCTAGCCCCTAACAACGGCTGAACATCACTAATCACCTGAGCTTTGATTTGTTCGATAATATCCATCAGCTACGCACTATCATTATTCTGATTTGATTTCTTAACGCCGCTTTTAGCTCTTTCGGGAAGTCTGAGCGCATCAATTCAACAGATACAGCCTTATAACTCTTCTTTAGCGGCTCTCTTAGTCGTATCTGAGCAACATTAATCGGGTAAGGAGAATCCCCTTCACGCATCAAAATATGCCATTTCCCGCGCCTGGTTCTCTGCAAAAACACCCGTTCAAACTTATGATGTCTAGCAACCGTCATACTTGAAAATCGACCACCCCGCTTACGCCCTGGCAATGCTGCCTTATATCTGGTGCGGTTTTGCATTACCTTTTTTCTAGCCTCCGGCAAAGAAATTAAAGGTATTGGCGATAATCTAACTCGTATTCGCACATACTGACGATTAAACCGCGCTCTATGCACCTCTGCCCGCTTTCTTATATTCTTCTGAGGCAGTTTTACCTCTGAAGACACCGCTTTCGTACTACGCGAAACCACACGAGCAGCTACACGGTTAAGCGCCTGAGCATTGGCTCTCGGTACAGCGCGTTTACTTACACCATCAATATTTTTAATGGCTTGCGCTATATCTCGGTCAATGGTCATAAGTGCAGCCTGGATATGTTGTTTTCTCGGTCAATATCACGAACCTTAAACGACTTACCATCTGAAGCCCTGATAACAAGGTCGTTTTTCTTAACCCCAGGCTGTAAATACGTTGGGTAAGCAAAGACCAACGATGAACCCGACATAGCATCAAAACTGGCTGAAACTCGGTCAAAGTTTCCTTTCACCTGAACACCGGCCACTGTCGCCACATCTGCAAAGTCTGTAAAAAAGACCTGCTCCAAGTCTTTAATCATTTGGTCTTGAAAGCTCATCACTTACCTTTATTACTCGTCTTCTTGCTCTTCACCAAAGAACTCATCTAGCGCGGCATCTTCGCCGGTCGCTTCAGGGTCTTTAATTTCAATGGTAGGTTTGGCTTTTTGATCTGTTAACTTAGCCTGACCCGCACTAATAAGCGCCTTCGCTTCTGATTTGCTTACATCAACAATCACCGGCTTACCTTTGCCCTTTTGCGGGAAAACGGGCGTTCCTTTGATCATCACGCCTTTTGTAATTTCTACTTTCATGATTTGAATGCTCCAAACATAAAAAACAGCCACAAAAAAGCCGCAATTAAGCGGCTTTTCATGCTTTATTAATCGAGTTTTCTTTAGCTAACCCAGCTTACGGCTTAACACCGTAAGCAAAGGCTGAAGGATGGCGAACAGCGACATCGGCATCCTGGAAGACTCGCAACACCGTACCACCTGAAGCGGCCTTAGTTGATTTATCAACCATCAAATCTAATGCACCCCACACGCCAAGCAAGGCTTGTGAGAAGTCACCCGCTAGAATTGCATCGTTATCAAAGATGGTTGAAACATCGGCTTTATAGCCGTTGACTTCATTATCTTCGTACAGATACTTAGCAGTACCCGCTGATTTTTCAGTTTTCTTCAAATAACCACGAGTTGAAGGGCGCATCAAATACGCAATGTAATCAGCAAGCGCATTGGCTTCGGCTATCTCGGTTTCAAAATCAACAAGGGAACCCCAATCAAAGCCACCGGCAGGCACTGTAATAGCATTTACACCCGTTTGGTTTTTAATGCCTAGCGGCTGGTTATTTAAACCTGTACCCATAAAGATAGCGGTATCAATACCAAGCCCTAAGCCTTCCATCAAATCATTTCGCGCTAGCAGGTCAATGTCAGGTGTTGACTGCTGCATCAAACGGCGCGTAATCGGAATCGAACCGGCAATAGTCTTAGGCGACATCTTAACAATGCCTAAGCCTAGATTAGAGTCGGTTACGTCTTCGTCTTCATCAATCCAATAAAATGATGCACCAGACGTTTTCTTAGGAATATCCACATCACCAATCAAGCCGGTAGCAACACGCACACCCAACTTCGCCGCCAACGAGTTAGGGCGTAGCAGGTCGATAAACTGATCACTCCATAAATCAGTAGCGACCAATTCCGCACCCACGCCCGTTGACTTACTGTTAGTACGAGTGCCACCCATTCCAGCCAACACTTCATAGTTCACATAGAAACCACGAGCGTCTTTACCCATTTTTTCAGCAATGGCTTGTGAAACTTCACGCTCAAAGCCTGCTTTGCGCCAATTACCTGTAACGTTCGCTTTAACCGCATTCATTAGGCTGTAGCGCTTCAAGTCTTGAGAATCTAGCCCAAGCTCCATATCCGTACCGGCTGGCTTCGCCTTATTAGTACGTACTGCCTGAAGCACATCCGATTTAAAAGCATCTAACGGTTTATTAGCACGAATGGCCGCCGTTGCTTCCTTCTGCATACCAAATTGAGCGCCAATAGCGTTAATTTCTTCACAGCGCTTACGCTCTGCTTCTACCGCTGCCGATACATCAACCGTAACTTTAGGCTTATCCGATGGAGCACCAGAACGCGCACCCTCTTCACCTGCTTCAACTTCTTGTTCTTGGCCTTCTAATACTTCGTCTTCATCCATCGTTTTTTCTCTCTTTTGCACAATAAATTGTTTTTTGGTGGTGTCGTCTTCACTACGGCCAACACCTACATTTACATCGGCTTCAACGGCTACCGAACTAATCTCATAAGGAGCCCAGGCAAAGCGGTAATACTCTTCTCCGTCTTCTTCCCAAGCATCCAGCAACTCTGTTAGCTCGTAACCGACACTAATTTTTGTTCGTATGCCATCACGAATGTCATTTAACAGTTCTTCGCCACGCTCGTTCTTTGACAAACGAACCAAGGCGCGGCCTTTTTGATCAACCCAAGCACGTTCAATAACTCCACGCTGATCACTGGTTCTATGATCCATTAAAAAAGGGCCAGAATTATTCAGCCTGGTTAGGTCTACTTCCCCTTCCTTATGGCTTAAGATTTCGTGGCCCCAATAGCGTTTTACTGGCGTTTCAGAACTGAAGGAAAGCTCTACGCTGCGATCTTCCTCATTTACTGAATCACTTCGAACATTGAACGTTCGAAACTGCTTACCTAATTCAAGTTTCTTCTTCAGCGTCACTCACAACCTCCCCCGCTTGCTCTGCTGCCTTTCTAAGCTCTCGAACCTTAGAAACCTTTTCTTCAAAATCTAAGATTTCTTTTATGACTTCATCAGGGTCGCGGCCTGCCTCCCGCATCACCTCGTAAGGCGATTTAGTCATATTGTTGATAGCTTCGGTATTGGCCTTTTCATCTTTCAACGGCTCTACCCACGACCAACGGCGCCCATGAAACAACCCTTGGTTTAAGCGGTCATAATCTGAGAATCGAAGCCCAGGCAACGCACCAACCAACAAAGCCATTTTTAACCAGGCTTGATAAACGCGCTCATGCAATGTCTGACGACACCAACGCTGTTTTTTCTTCCAGCCGTCACGATCATCTAAAGTGGCATGGCGCAAGCTTGAGAAATTCACGCCTTCAAGATCATTCGCCAAGGTGTTGTAGTTAACATCTAAGCCCGAAGCCAAGCCGCGCTTACCTTCCTTCATGAATGCGCCAAAGTTGCCGCCTGGATGGCTCCAATCTAATTCTTTTAAGGTGTAGCCATACGGCACGACCACCCCGCCACCTGGCTCTAACTCTTCAACAAAGTCAGGTTCTTTGTCTGGGTCTTCTGGCTCAATGTCTGGGTCAGGCTCATAAGCAAACATCTTAGAAGCTGAACCACGAGCGCCGACCATTTCAGCTTCTCGATAGCCGTACAGGTGCGACATTTCCAATAAAGAAGCGTGCGCCCAAGGCACACCGCGATTTTGACCAATGCGAAACGGCAAATAGCCTAAAATGATTTCATCAGCCGGTATGCGCTCATAGTGCGTATTACCGTAATAGTAAGAGCGCTCGCCTGGATGATTTGTTAAAACGTGGTAGGCCAAATGACGGCCCCAACCGTCAATTTCAACGCCCATCTTAATGCGAACACCGTTAGACAATTCGCGGTTATAGCTTGTGTCTAAATGGTCTGAATCCAACAACTGAACCGCAAAGCCGAAAGCATTATCAAAACCCTCGACCAGCCTTACCAACACTTCACCCGCTTCAGCCACCGAACGAATAAATAAGGTTTCTATGTCTTGCCAAGAATAGCGCCCTGTCACATCACAAACGCCTTTCTTACCCCAAGCCTTCCAGCCTTGTTCAATGATTTGATTGGTTCGCTTATCTGGCGATCCATCACGCAACAAAACCTTACTTTGAAAAGAAAAGCCTTCCGGCCCAACAATGTGCGTTTCACACATGTTTAAGAATTTGACTACATAGCCGTCATCATTACCGGCTTTACGCGACTGCGATTTAATGACGTTCAGATCACGCTTAAGCTCTTCATCAATGCTTAGGCCATAACCTATCAAGCGGTTGCCCGCTGTACTGCTGGTGCTGGCTGCAAATCGGTATTGAGTCTGTGAATTTGGCGAACGCTTTAACGGCTTATTTTCAACCTGTTCAGCCATTCGCAAACCTCGTCTTTACCGCTTTAACAATAACTTCACTACCGCGCTTCTGGCGATACACCAACAGCGCATAAGTGCGCCTTAATTTCTGAAGCTCTAACACTGGAATACGACTGATAGAGCGCCCGTCAATACTGTAATTTTCATGATCTGAAAGCACACGGCCTTCAAGAACACTTTTAATAGAAGCCAAAACTTTTTCTTCATGAGTGCGCGGGTCATGCCCTACACCTAGCGCCATAAAATCGGGCGCTATCTCTATAAAGCCATTATTAATTAGCTTTCTGTCTGTGCCTTTCGTTGCAAATAACACCCACTCATACAAGCCAGCCGCCCAACCGCTAGTATCATCTGAGGTAAGATCAACACCCACCCAACCATCAATAGCCGAAGCGTTAAAATCAATCACGGAAGGGCCACGAAGGGCATATTTAAACAGCCAGCTACCATCAGCTAATTCATGATCAAAGGCCCATTCCGCAGAATCGCCCGCTATGATTTTTTTAGGCTCCATCATCGGTTGTACCTCTTCACAAATCCGCTTTTCTTAGAACGACCAGGGCGACTTTTACGAGTACGCGCCGCACGCTTTTTAACTGGTGTTTCAGGCTGGCTAGCTTCAGTTTCTTCTTTTTCTGAAGATAGGTTTTCTTGCTCTGCCACGGCTTCAGCCTCGTGTGTTTTTTCCACCTTGCGGCGATCAATTTTTAGCATTCGAGCGCACATGTACTGCATACCCTCGCAATCTAAATAATGGTTATCTTTAGACGTTCGAACCCAACGAGCTTCATCTTCTAAAAACTCTTCAGCAACAATCTGTTTGCAGTAATCTTCCGTCACATCAGCCGGTAACAACCAGGAACCCACCTGATCACGCGCCCAACGTACACGACTATGCACCCAGGCTTTAGCTGAACTAGCATCAAAATCCCAACGGCTATCACCCGTCTTTCGAACCTTACCTAGCTTGCTAACTTCAATGCGGGTCTTTCTGAAGGGTTTTGTTAGCTTCTTAAAGCCCATCAAAGCGCGGGCTTTGGTTTTATGCCTTCTTACCCAGGCATGAACTTCATCGGTTCTATAGCCGCAATCGACACCGATTAAAGAAAGGCTTTGGCCTTCCCATTCACGGGCGGCTAATTCATCCAATTCAGCCCAAACTTCTAACTTGTCGGTATCGCCGTATAACTGACCATGTTCAATTAATCGGCTCGTCATACCAGCCTTCCAGCCGCGCACCGTGTAATAGAGGCAACGCTTTTGAACGTCTACCGTACAGATCAAGGTATCCATGCCGTCTGGCACTTCCATTGATTTGTAAGAAGAACGAAGGGCGTAAACCTCTTCCCACTCGGGGGCATCACCTGAAGCCGCATAGACTTCACCGAAGCCAGTGTTATAAGCAGTTAAAATCTTTCCTGGCTTACCGCTCTTAAGCGCTTCAAGTAATTTCTTGGCTAAAAAGCCATAAGATTTTTTAGCACTGAACGAGCAAAGGCCGCTTACCCAAATACTAAAATGGGTGTTTTCGTCTGAATGCCTGAACGAATGAAACGGCACGTTGTAAGATTCGCCCTGGTAGCGAATTTCTACACCGTCATCTTTTAAAATTGGCAACTCACCAGGGGCAACCGCTACCCCTTTAGCATTCATTGATTGCCTGTGTTTATCTTCAATCTGACAACCTGAAGACGGGCAAACCAAACGCGCTTCTTTAAATGCGGTATTCGCTGAACATTCATCATCTGAACCACGACCAGGCCACCAAAGCAGGTCAGAACGTGGTATAAAATATTGATTACAATGCGGGCAAGGCACAGCCCATTCATGGCGCGTTCCTAATTCCCACTGACACCAAATAGGGCTATAAACCCGACCTTTTGAAGAAATCGCCCAATGCGTTAAGCCGCTGTCTGGGTCTTGAGTCGTTAAAACTTTGCCGTGAGTTGGTGTAGAAGTCAGTCCTAATTTACTATCATCAAAGGCATCACCACGCGCCTCTACCAAGTCGCCTAAATCACCTTCACCCGTAGCGTTATCATCTGGCCTATCTAGCTCATCAACTAATGAAATAACCGCTGAATCTGAAGCAATACCCGCTGGCGAACCCGCCCAAGCAAAGCGCAAATGAACACCGGCAACACGCTTTTTATATCGAGGGCTTTTGTGATCAAACTTTAAGTTCAAGCTTGCCGCTTGCTCGAACATTTCAACAATCTTAGGCTCTACAACATCACTGATATTATTTTCAGTTGGCCCAACGTAAATAATGGGTGCTGGCTGGTCATCTAAACGCCAACCGATAATATTTTGCATGGTTGCAGACTTACCCATCTGCGTACCCATAACAAAGGTAATCTTTGAAAACTGAGGCAAAGCGAACGCTTCACATACAGGGATCATATACGGCGTAGATTCTGTTCTGAACGGCCCTGGCTTTGGTGAACCAGGAGGCATGATTCTGTTAGCACTCGCCCATTGCGCCGCATTCCTCATCGGTGGCGCGTCCACCATATCCGCTAGACTTAGCGCGACATTCAGCAACGTATTCCCGTAGCTGATTTGCGGTTGACTGCCTGACTCGAACGGTTTCGTTATCAATGATGAACTTACACTTTGCTGAATCATCAATGCCCGCCACTTCTGAACCTAACCGCGCTCCTAACCCTGATAACTCATTTCCAAAAATGGTGGCTATCGGGTAAAGGAACTGTGCTAAATCCTCAATTTCTATTACTGAGTCTTCAGCCTTGTTTGCTTCTACTTCTGCTTTTCTTCGCTTTGCTTTTGTTAGTAGTAATTCTTCGCCGTCTTTCGTGTCGGGCCTTGGTGTGTAGTCGTCTTCAGATTCTCCGACCTGCTTTCTAACTTCACGATCAATTAACCATTGAATGGCTTCGGCGGTTTCTATCTGAATCGGGCTACCACGGCCACCGCCCGAACTCGGTAAACCGTCTTCGATTAGCTTTCCAACCCAACGCGGGTCTTTACCAATCAAGTCAGCAAATTCTTTTCGATTAACTACGGTCATTGTGAAAATGTACTTTTGTTAGTTTGTAAGAAAGGACAAATAAACAGTCTAACAAATGTTACTTTGAACAATTGACTCCTTTCTAAAGACCATAAAAGCTAATCGTTAATTTAAAAAACTCTTTATATTTCAGTTATTTATGTGATTTTTGGTGATTTTTCAAGAAAGGAGAAAGGACTAGATTTTAAAATTCTCAACGTGGCAAAGCCCGCGAGTCTGGTCCCCATTAGGTATAAACACTCTGGAAAGTACCTAAAGCAAAAAGGCGGGTAGTTGGTAGCTACCCGCAAATATCGCGCCCGCTGCTCATATCTAATTAACTATGTCTCTGGTCGTGGTAGTAAGTAACGACTGTCTTTGTCTGCACGCTTTTCATTACCATCACTTGAACCGTAGAAGTAGCCGAACATTCCAGCTAACACCGTACCCAATAAGAAACCTAAGATCGTATCTGCAAATCTGACGCTGGCTTCTGGAATACCTAAGAAGGTAGCCAACCCCATATAAAGACAAGCAAATAGACTCCAACCAATCGCAAAGTAATAAACAAACCGCTTTGAGAATGTATCATCACTAAGTAACGCGGCTTCTTGCATTGAGCGTGCATCAGCTCTATCTTGATACGCCAATCGCTCTAGCTCGAACTCTTGCGCGGCTAACTGCTTTTCAAATTCAAACTGTTTCTTTTCGTCGGCTTTAAGCTGCTTGATTGCCTCCTCTGGGTCTGTAGTTCCTGTCACTACTCGCGCCACATCAACAACCTTTTCAGCCACGCTTGCGCCGTTATCGCCGCCAATCCATCGGCCTATTTTCTCATCCAATCCCGTGAGCTTTGCAGCTCCCAAGGCTAGGCTAATCACATCAATCATGCTGCACCTTTCAACTCAACAACGCGCTTAAGCCAACCAAATGTAAAAGACTCCTGGCTTTCTTTGCGCTCTGATAGATTAATTAAAAATGAAATACGCATAGCGTTAATGGCTTCGGTTAATACCTTAATGCCGTCATCACCACGCGAATTAATCAGGGCCGTTATAGCCTCTATGGTCTTGCTACCTATCAAACCATCTTCTTTCAAATCGCTGTAATCTTTACCACCACGATTCAGCACATTAAGCACTCGCTGAAGTGTTTTAGCTGAACGCTTCAGACCTGAGTTAACACCGTAATCAAACAGGTAAGCCGCAAGCTCATCACTAATCAGCGCTATCTGATCAAGCTTCAATGGTTGCCAATATGCAAAATCATAGACTTCAAAGGCTTTCCATTCTGGCAACGATGTCATTGAACCGTTATAACCATGCTTTCTAGCTACCGCCTCAGTAATACCCCATCGAGTAGCGCCGCCTGAATCGTTGACATGATCAACAAAGCCACCCTCACGAGCCACCACTTCTTTAATTGCTTTTGTTCTTATGCAATGAACTTCATCAATCATTAATCCACCCTCTTAAAAGCCATTAAAGCTTTAATAATCCATTCAGTACCACGCACCGTCCCAAGGGCCGAAAGCGAACCTAAGAACACCATCTGTAAAACACTCATACCCTGGAGAAGACCACCGGCATAAAAAGCAACGCCCGTAATCAAGGCTAGAATCAACTCACCCCAAAACTTACCTTTATTAAACGGCTCGTTTGTTATCAGCGCTTTAGACAGATACGCACCACAAAACACAGTAAGAACAAACCAGAACGCAGGGTCAAAAATCACATCTGAATTCTGAGCTGCTTCTCTTTCGTCCATTCATTGACCCCACAAAAAAGCCCCACACAAAGGCGGGGCTTAACAAAATTTAGGCATAAAAAAACCGCCCTGAAAGGCGGTTTTACAAAGTTATCCAACTATAGAAAAATATTACGTTTTCCTATGTCATTTGTAAAGCTGTTAAAACGTTATTTTTTACATTTGTTCAAATGTTAATTTGAGCTAAAGATTAGACCTGCAATGCGGGCATATTTTCGCGGCCTTCTGGATATTTTCAGCGCAATTCGGGCAACTCATTTTTCTATTGTCATCCTGAATCATGACAACAAAAACACCTATCGGCCCAAAAAATAAGCTATTAAAAAAACCCCAAAAGGGTATCCCTCTATTAATTCCCATCTGAGTGCCAACAAAGACGCAAGCACACCAAAGAATAAATAATAGCAAAAGTTCCATTTTACCAACCCAAGCAACTAAAACTTAATACTACCCCCCGACTATAAGAGACATCAAGTTCTAAGCCTGGTAACTAATGCCTAAGCGCTTTAAGTGCATCAACATCCGTCTGAAGCTCTTTCAAATAATGAATCAAACCCTTAAGGCTTGCCCCCTCTAAATAAACTTCGTTCGACTGTGAATATGTGGATTTTAGATATTCTATCTTTTCAGACACTCTATCTAAGCGGGTAGAAAAACCATCATTCGCGCTCATTGTAAATACTCCATAAAATTAATAAGAACGCTAACCAGTGCGGTTAACCTCTATTCTTCTACAAGTTTCAAAATTTCGTGCAAGTATATTTAGCTTAAAAAAACAATATTTTTTAAACCTCACACTCTACAGCCCGACTATACAACCCGCCCAAATCCCCAAAACAGTTAATTTATCCATCCTGCTAATTAGTCATGAAAAAAAGAAGGCGCGACCCTTTTAAAAATTTAGACCAATCATTATCAGCGATTATAAATATTGAAACGACAGTTTTTGACGCTTCAAAGACAGCGACCTAAACAACTGCCAAAACAGCCACTTTATTACATGTTTATTCATATCAGAAAAAGCCCAGAACTTTTATAACCTCTTGAGGAGCGCGACCCGTCAAAATCAAAAACTCACGCCAAACACCAAACGGAACTTTTCTGACTCCCTGCTTAAACTCTCTAATACGGCGATCACTGGAAAGCCTCAACAAATACGCCAGCTTTTTATCGGTACTGTAATCAGGAAAGGCTTTTTGAAACTGCCTGAAGTATGCCCCAACAATATCAGGGTGTGGCGCTTCCCATCCCTCACGTTCTCTCAATAAATGCTTATTACTGTATTGAGATTCGTCAATCTCCAACGCCTCGGAAATCCTAGGTGCTTCAAGATTCGACGTTAATACATTGATAGCCTCTTTCGTGCTTTCCTGAAAAATTAACGCTTGTTGATCTTGTACGCTTGGTAACTCTATTTTCACGATATACCCCTTATTCAAGTCAATAAGGTTAGGGGCTTTCGCCCCCTCCCTTATCTCGGTGACAGCTCGATCAAGCGAACGTCTGACACTCGGATATTGACCAGACTAAGCGTTCCCGTTGCTAACCTTTGCCAATGGCCTTGACTGTGAATGTGCATCAAGGCGTAGTAAAGGTAATCAGGTAAGAGGATGTCTGTTCGGTTTACCTTAATCCCTATATGTTCAGGGTTGAACTCACGTTCAGGCTTACCGCATCGCTCCGCTGAGCCTCGACGAACCAACCAGAAATCAGCCTCTTGAAAGTTCGTCTTAATGGTACAAATATCGCAAAGTTTCATCTCATTCCCTCGGTGGCAACGACTAGCCCCCTCGGTATTGAGTGGCTCTCTGCGTGCCACCTTGAGAACCATATTAGGCGCATTGCGCCTAATATGCAAGCATTAATTTATTCTTATTTTTAATTCACAATTTCTTGAGTTGTTCGGCTATTCCGAACAACTGCCTTACTTTCCGATAGTTTGATTGATCATTTAACGATTGCTGACCGACCATTCATCATTCTCGTATGTAACAAAGTACTTGTAAGCTTCGTCACCATGGAAATCAGACGTAATCTCATAATCGCAAATTCGTTTCTTCTCTCGATACGTTTCACCAAGAAACATTGATACTAACTGACCAATTTCAGACCCTGACCAGCGACCCTTTGATTTTTCTATCACTCGATTAAGATCATCCAAAACATTCTCTGGATAGCCATCATGACCACGATAAATGTAAACATCTTTAGACCGTGGGGCTGAAAATTTAATCGTTGCTCTTGTACCCATAATTTTTACTTTCCGTATAGCGACTGGTATATCTCAAAGTGGTCAGGCTCATATTCCTCAAGATAGAAAGCGTAAAGTTCCTCAAGTTCGACACCAAGCACCTGAGCCGTTTTCTTAATCGACACCAAAGGAAGTTTGCATTTTCCGTTTCGAATCATTGAAACCATGTTTGGACTTTTAAAACCAAGCTCATCACTTAAAACGATATTCTTTAGCTTTAACTCTTCCTGTTTCTGAACAATAAAGTTTGCAATGCTTCCATAGCGCTTCTTTAAGTTATTTTTCATAAAATTACTTTCCAATTTCTTGAGTTGTTCGGCCATTCCGAACAACTGCGTTAGTTTCCGACTACTTCTAAATGATCAATGCAAACGCCGCCTTTCACACCGCTAACCTTTACAACGGTTGAACCACAGACATTCCAGCACTCAGAAAGAACTTCATGCTCCGTACAATCAGAGCGCCCCATAACGGGGTAATACTTAACTTTTACCCCTGTTTTTAATTCATGCTCTTTAGCCATAATTTACCCCTTACGGAATTACCTAAGATCAGACTGCTACCAGTCCAAGCCTTTAACATCAAACTTACCCT
>Ga0255776_10001174_pt1 | contig 29869 bp, 34 predicted proteins | sample 071ome_19_FD_179974 | JGI IMG/M metagenome (GOLD analysis project Ga0255776, IMG submission 179974) | Coastal salt marsh microbial communities from the Groves Creek Marsh, Skidaway Island, Georgia - 071413AT metaG (version 2) | ecosystem: Environmental > Aquatic > Marine > Intertidal zone >... | reverse complement strand
GACATGAGCGAGTACATGGAGAAGCACACGGTGGCCCGCCTCATCGGGGCACCCCCCGGCTACGTCGGGTTCGAGGAGGGGGGCCAGCTCACGGAGGCCGTGCGGCGCCGTCCGTACGCCGTGCTGCTGCTCGACGAGATCGAGAAGGCCCACCCCGACGTCTTCAACGTGTTGCTGCAGCTGCTCGATGACGGCCGCCTGACCGACGGCCAGGGCCGCGTCGTGGACTTCCGCAACACCGTCGTGATCATGACGTCGAACATCGGAAGCCAGTTCATGCTGGACGGCGTGGACGGCGAGATCGCCTCCGAGCGGGTGATGGGCGCCTTGCGCGACCACTTCCGTCCGGAGTTCCTCAACCGCGTTGATGAGATCGTGCAGTTCCAGAAGCTGGACCGCTCGGACATCGATCGCGTGGTGGACCTGCAGATGGCCGGTCTGGAGAAGCGGCTGCAGGAGCAGGACATACGCCTTGTGCTGACGCCCGAGGCGCGGGAGATGATCGCCGACGAGGGGTACGACCCCGCCTACGGGGCGCGTCCGCTCAAGCGCGTCATCCAGAAGCGGGTGCAGGATCCGCTGGCCCTCGAGATGCTCACCGGGGCCGTGAAGCCCGGCGAGGACGTCGAGGTATCGGTCGCAGACAGCGCTCTCGTGATGGCACCGCGCGAGCGCACGGCGGCCTGATTCAGCCGGTGCCGGCCTCCCGGGCGAGCCAGCCCGCGAGGCCGGCCACGGCGGCGTCCGCCATCTGCTCGAACGTGCCCTTGAGGAACGGCTCGGCGAGCTTCAGCGCACCCGACATGCCGAGGGCCGCCGAGTAGGTGATGGAGGTACCCCCGCCGGGCGCATCCGCGAAGGTGATCACGTCGCGCGCGGTGGCCTTATCGCCGGTCCCCTCGATCACCAGTCGCGTGCCCGGCTGCCACTCCGTGATCTCGTACGTCATCGGCGTGCGCTTGCCGCGGAAGTCGGCGACGATGGGGAACACCGTCCCCGGTCCCGGGGCCCCGGGGGTCTCCTGGCGCGACTCGGCAAGGCCCGGGTCCCACTCGGCGGCGCGCCCGAACTCGGACACGAGGGCGTAGGCGCGGTCGCGGGGGACGGCGACGGTGATGGTCCTTGCGACGGTGATCATTGGCTCCTCGGGCGCACGGCGCCGATTGATGCGACAAGGGCCACGATGGCCGCGGCCTGCGCGATGAACAGTCCCACATCCCGGGCGAGGAATTCCGCCGGGCCGGGCGGGCGGACCAGTCGCCACGCCACCAGTGCCGTGGCAGCGACCGACAGCGCCAGGCACCCCCATGCGAATGCGCGCGCGAGGTCGGCGTCCAGGGGGATGTACCCCCGGATGTCGAGCCACAGGAGGCCGGACGCGATCAGGCACAGCACGCCGGTCGCGAAGGCCGCGCGGGCGAGCATGCTGGCGTCCCACCCGGAACTCGCCTCGGGCGCGAATGGCGGCGCCACGTCCGCCGTGTACCACGGCAGGAACACGCTGATCACCAGCACGAGCGATGCGAGCGCGATGACCGCGGGCACCACGCCGCGGTCCCCGCGACGTGGCTCCCCGGGGTCCATGCGCTCATCCTAATGGCGCGCTGGTACGCTCCGCATATCCGGCCAGGACCCAAGGAGGACGGGTGCCGACATACATCCTGCTCAGCACGCTCAGCCCTCACGGCGCGGGCACCATCAAGGCGAACCCGCAGCGCCTGAAGGAAGTGAACCAGGAGATCGAGCAGATGGGCGCCAAGGTCGTCCAGCAGTGGGCCGTGCTGGGTCCGTACGACTTCGTGAACATCGTCGAGGCACCCGACGAGAAGGTGATCGCCCGGGTGTCGATGGAACTCGCGGCGCGCGGCACGGCGCACTTCCAGACGCTCACGGCGATCCCCGTCGACGAGTTCCTCGCGGCCCTCAAGTAGCCGCGTGGCCGCCCGCCGCCGGGTGATCATCGGGGCAGGTCTCCTCGGGCTGGCCGCCTCCCCGCTGGCCGCACCGCTCCGCCATGCCGTGCGCGTGCGCGTGGAGCGGGCACGGCGGCGGTCGCCCGACCCCGTGGCCCCCTTCCTCGAGGCCCCCTGCTACGCGCGGCCGGACGCCGGCGCGGGGCGCCCGGTGCGGCACTAGGCATTGGCCGGGGGTCCGTGGCGGTGGGAGGTCCTGGTACCGGCCCACCGGATCGTCCTCGGGCTCCTGGGTGGCGAGGTCATCGAGTCGCGCGGCGCGTCCAGTGAGGGGACCTTCGCCACCTACCGGGCGCTCACGGGTGCCGTGCCCGGGATGATCGCCTGGCCCAACACGATCCTCCTCACGGGCCCCGAGATCGTGGTCATCGACCCGGGGTACCAGACCCAGGGCGACATGCTGGACGGTGCGCTGCGCGCCCGCGGGATCGACCCGGCCGAGGTCCGCACCGTGGTGATGACGCACCTGCATTCCGACCACCTGTCGGCCCTGCCGCAGTTGCCGGGGGTGACCGCGGTGTGGGTGCATCGCGATGAACTGGACACGCCGCATGCCCGGCGCCAGCGGGGGATCATCGATGACGCCCCGCTGGTGGTCACGGAGGGCGCGGCCGGTGAGATCCGCGACGGGCTCTCGTGGTTCCACACCCCCGGGCACGCGCCCGGGCATGTCGCCGTGCAGGCCGAGTGCGTGGACACCCGGCTGCTCGCCGTGGGGGATACCCTGGGCCCGGACCCCGCATGGTTCCGCGAGATGTCCGCGCCTGCCGACCTGGGCAACCGGGAGGAGCACCTGGCCGCCTGGCGGATGATCCGCGGGCACGCTCCGGCCGTGGTGGTGCCGGGCCACTACGCGCCGTTCGCCCTCGCCTGAGGAAGGGACCGCCGCATGGGGCGTCGAAAGGCCCCCCGTCCGAACCCGTCCAAGGAGCACCGGTGGACCTCCACGGGATAACGCGGGAGCAGAAGCAGCTTGCTGCCGCAGTCAGCATGCTGTTGTTCATCATCTCCCTCTTCCTGAAGTGGCAGACCTTCGGCCCGATCTCCGGATCGGGCGCGGACCTCGGGTCGTGGCCCCTGGTCCTCCTGATCGCGCTCGCGGCGGGGGCGATCATGGCCGCGGATGCGCTGGGCATGGACCTGCCGCTGCGCCGGCTGAACCCGACCGCGGTGGCCACTTACCTGATGTCGCTCCTGGTCTTCTACGTGCTCGTGTTCCTCTTCGCGATCGATGGGATTGCGTACGGCGTATGGCTCGCGCTGATCTTCTCGGTCGTCGGGCTGCTCCTCACGTTCTCCGTCTACCGCGAGGACGCCCGGTAACAGCGACCCGGGCGCGCCGGGAGCACCCGTACACTCACGCCCGTGTCCCGCTTCGGAGCACTCGAGCGCACCGAGATCCTGGCCGCGGTCCTTGGGGGACTGTGGTGCGGGAGCCTCTTCCTGCCGTGGTTCGCGGGAGCGGGGCAGGAAGGCGACCTGACCGGCGCCGGAGTGATCGACTCCTGGTGGCTGCCGCTGGTGCTCGTGGCGGTCGCCTCCGGGCTGCAGCTGCTCGACGCGCTCAGCATCGACGGGTTCGGAGCGCTTCCGGTGCCCGCCATCAGCACCTTCCTGATGCCGGCGGGCCTCCTGTACACGGGCCTCTTCCTGCTCGCGGGCGATGAGCTGATGTACGGGGCGTGGACCGCCCTTGGCCTGTCGGCCGCCGCGGTGGTGTTCTCCGCGATGGCCTGGATCATCGACCGACGCGGCTAGAAAGGCGGGTCCGTGAACTACCTCAAGTCCCTCGATCGCCGGGAGCGCCTCCTCGCCGTGGCGATCCTGAACGGCGTCTTCATCATCAGCCTGTTCTTCGAGTGGGGCGCCGGTGGCGCACGGGCCTGGGATGCCGATTCGGTGTGGCTGGCGTTCCTCGCCGCGCTGTTCGCCGGCCTCATCTCGCTCGCGGATGCCTTCGACTACGAGGTGCCCCGGCTGCCCGGCACGGGGGTATCCGCGTACCTCACGTCCATCACGCTGGTGTACACGGTGGTTGCACTCATGGACATCCGTGACCAGTCGTGGGGCATCATCGTGTCATTGATCGTCGCGATCATCTCCACGTTCATCGCGTTCGGCACGTGGAGGGCGGACCGGAACTGACGAAGGAGCGGACCGATGGGCTTCACCGACAAGGCCAAGGAACTCGCCGGCAAGACGGCTGATGCCGCGCAGAAGGGCGCGAAGGATGCGCGCGACATGGGCGAGAAGATGATGCTGCAGCGCAAGCTGAATGCCGCCGCCGAGGAACTGGGGCACGCGGTGTACCGCCAGCGCGAGGGCATGACCGGCCTGGACGGCGAGATCGAGCGGCTGGTGGGCGAGATGAAGGCCCTCCACGCCGAGATCAACGCCATTCCCTCCTAGCGTGCGCAATCGGTGACCATCGTCGCGTGGCTCATCGCCGCGGTCGCCGTGGTGGTCGCCATCGTCGCCCTCGTGGGTCGGCGCCCGGTCCGGGTCGCGCCTCCGCACGAGCCGGTGCCCGTACCGGAGGACCACACGGACACGGAATCGCGCCTGGCGGCCGCCATCGAGGCCCTGCCCGGCACGATGGTGATCGTGGACGGTGACGGCGAGGTGCTGCAGGCCAACCCCGCCGCGCTCCGCGAGTTGCCGTTCCTGCGCACCGGCGTGGGCGTTCTCGAGGCCTTCGGTGACCACATGCTCGCGGCGCGCGTACGCGACGCCCTGGCGTCCGGCCGGGATGACGAGTTCGAGGTCAAGCTCTTCGTGGAGGGCCGCCGCACGTTCCGCGTGCAGGTGTCCCCGTTCGCCGCGGAGGGCGCCCGCGGTGCCGTGCTGGTGCTGCGTGATGCCACCCAGGCCGTGGCGTACCAGGACCTCCGCTCGCAGTTCGTCGCGAACGTGTCGCACGAGCTCCGCACGCCCCTCACGGGCCTTCGCGGGATGCTCGAGGCCCTGGAGGATCCCGAGATGCCGGCGGGCATGCGCGATGACTTCGTCCGGCGCTCGCGGCTCGAGACCGAGCGGCTGGAGGCGCTGATCGATGACATCCTGTTCCTGTCCGAGCTCGAGGCGGCCCAGGGGATCCCCTCGGGTGAGCGCAGCGACATGGGCGCCGTGGCGCGCGAGGTGGCAGCGGAACTGGAGGGCGAGGCCGGGGAGCAGGGCGTCACCGTCGCCCTGGACGTGTCGGGTGGCGCGGTGACCGCGCTCACCGATCGCATGGCCCATACGGTCGTGCGCAACCTCCTGGAGAATGCGGTGCGCTACGCGGGGCCGGGGGCCACGGCGACGCTGCGCGTGCATCCCGCGGGGCGCGAGGTGCTGGTGGAGGTGCAGGACGACGGCCTGGGGATCCCGGAGAAGGACGTCCCGCATGTGTTCGAGCGCTTCTACCGGGCGGATCCGTCGCGGTCGCGGCGGCTTGGGGGCACCGGCCTCGGCCTCTCCATCGTCAAGCACATCGCCGAGCGGCTGGGGGGTTCGGCGTCCATCACGTCCCGCGAGGGGTTCGGCACCATCGTATCGGTGCGGATACCGGCCGCCGGAACGCCGGTGACCGACGTCCCCGGTGATGCCGGGACGGGCTCGGGCGCCCGCCCGCGTTGGTAACGTCGCGCGCCGTGACGATCCCACTGATGGACATCCGGGCGCAGTACGCGCCGCTCCGGGGCGAGCTTGACGCGGCGCTTGCCGACATCCTCGACACGGGCGCCTTCATCCTCGGGCCGCGCGTGCGCGCGGTCGAGGAGGCGGTCTCCCAGCGGCTTGACAACCGCCCGTGCGTGGGGGTGGGCAACGGCACCGACGCCCTGGTCATCGCCCTGCAGGCCCTCGGCGTCGGGCCGGGGGACGAGGTCATCACCACCCCGTACACGTTCTACGCCACGGCCGAGGCCATCGCGCGCCACGGCGCCACCCCGGTGTTCGTCGATATCGAGCCCGTCGGTGCGTGCATCGACCCCGACCTGATCGAAGAGCGGGTGACCGATCGCACGAAGGCGATCATCCCGGTGCACATCTTCGGCCATGCGGCTTCCATGACCCCCATCCTCACCACAGCCGCGGAGAACGGCCTGTCGGTGATCGAGGACGCGGCGCAGGCCTTCGGCTCGGCGGACGGCGAGTGGGCCGTGGGGACCATGGGCGACATCGCGACCATCTCGTTCTTCCCCACGAAGAACTTCCCCGGGATCGGGGATGGCGGCATGGTGGCCTGCCGTGATATCGACCTCGGGAACCTCGTGCGCCGCCTGCGCTTCCACGGCTCGGAGGACAAGCAGACCTTCACCGAGGTCGGCTACAACTCGCGCCTCGACGAGATCCAGGCCGCGGCCGTCGGGATCTTCCTGCCCCACGTGGACGACTGGAACGACCGGCGCCGGCAGGTTGCCGACTGGTACCGGGAGGCCGGCCTCGGCCGCTACGTGACCCTGCCGGAGGAGCGCGACGGCGTGCGGCACATCTACCACCTCTACGTGGTGCGGCACCCCGAGCGGGATCGCCTGCGGGAGCTGCTGGTGGAGGACGGCATCGGCGCGGTGGTGTACTACGGCACGCCGATGCACCTGCAGCCGGTGTTCTCGGGCCTGGGCTATTCGAAGGGCGATCTCCCGGTGGCCGAGGAGTGGGCCGACACCGGCCTCGCGCTGCCGATGCACCCGAACCTCACCCGCGAGCAGGTGGATGAGGTGGTGGCGGCCGTGGGTCGCGCCGTCGAGCGCATCTAGCCCGACCAAGGGGGGCCCCGTGAGGGTCTGGGTCGACTGCACCAACTCACCGCACGTCCTGATCTTCCGGCCGCTGATCCGGCGCATGGAGGAGCGCGGGCACGAGGTGGTGGTGACGTCCCGCGACTTCGCGCAGACCATCGGTCTCCTCGACCGGTACGGGATACCGCATCGCCCCGTGGGCGCGCATGGCGGCGGCGGCCTGCGCGGGAAGGCCCGCGCGATGGCGTCGCGTTCGTCCGGCCTCGTGTCCCTCGCCCGCCGCGAGCACTTCGACCTGGCGGTGGCGCACGGCAGCACGGACCAGCCGGTGGCCGCCCGCCTCGCGGGGATACCGCAGGTGACGATGTTCGACTACGAGTTCGCCGCCGCCATGCACCACTCCAATGGACGGCTCGCCAGCCGCGTGCTGGTGCCCGATGCCATCCCGGAGCAGGCGCTCTCCCGGTACGGAATCCGCTCGCCCAAGCTCATTCGCTACCCGGGCCTGAAGGAGGAGTACTACCTGGCCGATGATCCGCCCGACCCCGGCGTGGCCGCCGAACTCGGGCTCGATGCGTCGCGGGTGATCGTGGTCCTGCGGCCGCCCCCGGAGGTGACGCTGTACCACCGCGGTGCCTCCACGGACCTGTTCGCGCAGGTGGTGGATCACCTGGAGGCGCAGGGTGACGCAGTGCAGGTGGTCGCGCTGCCCCGCACTCCGGAGCAGCGCGAGGCGCTGCGCGAGCGCGGCGTGATCGTCCCTGGGCATGCGGTGGACGGACCGGGGTTGATCAACGCCTCCGACCTGGTGATCAGCGCTGGGGGCACGATGAATCGCGAGGCGGTGGCGCTCGGGGTGCCGGCCTACAGTCCCTTCGCCGGCCGGCTGGGCGCCGTGGACGCGCGCCTGATCGAGGAGGGCAGGCTGCACCGCCTTGACGACCCCGCAGGCATCGCGCTGGTCCGGCGCGAGCGGTCGGCCACGCCGCCGATGCGCGACCCGGACCTGCTCGTGGACCTGATCCTGGATGCCGCCGGAACCCGCCGCAGGGGACGGCTCCGCCGGTCGAATAGCATGGCCACCGAATGAGGACGGGCATCGGGAAGATCGCGTGGCGTGGCCAGGCGCACCGCCTGGGGCAGGTGCTCGTGGACCTCGTGCTCGTCTCGCTCGCGTGGTGGCTCGCCTTCGTCGTGCGCTTCGACGGCGATCCCCCGGCCCGGTACGAGCGCCTCTTCCTCATCACCCTGGGCGTCGTGGTGGGCATCAAGCTCGTCACGTTCATCGCCTTCCGGCTCTACACCAGGTGGTGGCGGTTCACGGGCATCCAGGACCTCGAGCAGATCGTGCTCGCGTGCCTGGTGGCCAGCGGCCTGGTGACGCTGGCCGTCACGCTGTGGAGCCCCGCGGGCTACCCCGCCGTGCCCCGCGGCGTCTTCGCGCTGGACTTCCTCTTCACTGTCGTGCTGATCGGCGGGGTGCGCTTCGTGGTGCGCTCGGTGATGGAGCGCGCCTCGCGTGGCGCGGGCGTGGGCAAGGGGCGTCCCGTCCTGGTGTGCGGGGCCGGCAGCGCGGCCAACAGCCTCCTGCGCGACATGCGCGCGGGCGCGGGCCTGGCCTACACGCCGGTGGGCCTCATCGATGACGACCCCCGCAAGAAGGGCGTGCGCGTTGGCGGCGTGAAGGTGCTGGGCACCCGCGAGGACCTTGCGCGGATCCTGCGCGAGACGCGCGCCCGTGAGGTGATCATCGCAATGCCCTCCGCCCCCGGCGCGGTGCGCCGCGACATCGTCGAGCGATGCCGGGCCGCGGGCGTGCGCGTGACGACCCTGCCCGGCCTGCCCGAGTTGATGAACGGCGAGGTCTCCGTGCAGCGCCTGCGCGAGGTGCAGGTGGAGGATGTCCTCGGTCGCGCGCCCGTGGAGATCGACATGGCCCGCGTGGCGCGGTACCTGAACGGCCGCCGGGTCCTCGTGACCGGGGCGGGGGGCTCGATCGGGTCCGAGCTCTGCCGCCAGGTGGCCGCCGTGGGACCGAGCAGCCTGGTCATCGTGGACCACGCCGAGAACAACCTGTTCGAGATCGACCTCGAACTGCGCGACCGCGGCTACTCGCCGGTGCCCGTGGTGGCCGACTGCCGCGATGCCGACCTGATGGAGCAGGTGTTCACGTCGCATCGCCCGGAGATCGTGTTCCACGCCGCGGCGTACAAGCACGTGCCGATGATGGAGATCAACCCCATCCAGGCCATCGCAAACAACGCCCTGGCCACGGCCACGCTGGCCGATCTCGCCACCCGCCACCGGGTCGAGCGCTTCTGCCTGATCTCCACCGACAAGGCCGTCGAGCCCAAGACCGTCATGGGTGGCACCAAGGCACTCGCGGAGCGCATCGTGGAGATGCACGGCCGGGCCGGCGTGACCCGCTTCGCCGCGGTGCGCTTCGGCAACGTGCTGGGCTCATCCGGGTCGGTGCTGCCGATCTTCCGGCGGCAGATCGCGGCGGGCGGGCCGGTCACGGTGACGCATCCGGACATGACCCGCTACTTCATGACCATTCCCGAGGCGGTGCAGTTGGTGATCGAGGCCACCGGCATCGCGGACGGCGGCGATGTCTTCGTGCTCGACATGGGCGAGCCCGTGCGCATCATGGACCTGGCGCACAACATGATCCGCCTGTCGGGCATGGAGCCCGGCCGCGACATCCAGGTGGAGGTCACCGGCGTGCGGCCCGGCGAGAAACTGCACGAGGAGCTCTTCAACCTGGATGAGGAGGTCACGCCGACGCGCTACGGAGGGATCATGCGCGCCACCCGGCCCGCACTCGATGGTGGTGCGCTGGATGCCCGCATCCGCGAACTGCGCGTGGCAGCGGCCACCGGGGATCCCGTCGTCGCCTCGTCGGCCCTGTGGGCGACGCTCCGGGCCGGCAGGGACGACGCGCCGGTCGGCGAACCCCATGACGTCAGTGCACGCGACGAGGGGGACGACCGATGACGACGGCCGAGGTAACCGTTCTGGCGGGTCCGGACATCCTTCCCCCGGGCTGCGAGCACGTGCGCCCCGATGGCGTGCTGTCGCGGGTGCGGCGCACGTGCTGCGAGCACCGCGCCGACGCCTACTGCGTGGGGCGCGCCGTGGAGGGCCCGGGCCTCGTCTACTGGTGCGCCGAGGGGCGGCACCACCTCACCTCCGACAAGCGGTAGCCGCACGCGCCCCCTGCGGGCCGCTCGGATAAGGTTGCCTTATGGACCTGCGGCAGCTCCTGACCCTCCGGACCGTGGTGGACAAGGGCTCCTTCTCGCACGCCGCGGAGGAGCTCGGGATATCCCAGCCCGCGGTGTCATTCCAGATCCGCTCGCTCGAGGATCGCATCGGCGAGCGCCTGCTGGACCGCAGTGGCCGCCGGGTGACGCTGACCGACGCCGGTCGCGTGGTCGATACCCATGCGCGCAGGATGCTCGCGCTCGAGGCGGACATGCTGCGCGATGTCGCGGGCCTCGCCGACCATCTGTCCGGACCGCTCGTCCTGGGGTCGTCCACCGGCCCCGGTGAATTGCTGCTCCCGCACCTGCTCGGGGGCTTCAAGCGCGAGAACCCCGAGGTCGAGGTGTCGCTGGTGGTCCAGGACACGCAGGCCGTGTGCGACCGCGTGCTGGATGACGAGATCGAACTGGGCGTGGTGGGTGCCGCCCGGCCCCACCGCGGCCTGGTGTTCGAGCCCTTCATGCGTGATGAGCTGGTGGTGATCTGCCCGCCTGATCACCCCCTCGCGGGCGAGGGGGTGATCACCCTCGCCGGCCTCGCGTCGCAGCCACTCATCATGCAGCAGCGCGGGTCGGGCGTGCGTGCGGTGCTCGAGGCGGCCCTGCGGGCCGAGGGCATCCGCCCACGGGACCTGGAGGTCATCCTGGAGCTCGGACTGCAGCAATCGGCGCGCGTCGCCGTGCTGGACGGCCTCGGGGTGACCGTCATCTCGCGCCTGGCGGTCGAGCGCGATGTGGCCGAAGGCCGTCTCGTGGCACTGGAGGTCACCGGAGCCGGGCTGGCGCGTGACTTTTCGCTGGTGCGTCACGCGGGGCGCACGCCCAGCCGCGTGAGCGAGGCTTTCGTGCGCTACGCACGTGAACACCTCGGTGACCTGGTGCAGGCGGACGGACGGGCACCGGCCCGGGGCGGTTCGTGAGCGCGGACGCTGCGCGCTGCGACGTGCTGGTCGTGGGCTCCGGCGGCGCCGGAATGAGCGCGGCGATCACCGCGCGCGAGGTGGGGGCGTCGGTGCTCGTCATCACCAAGTCCGCGCTGGGCGCGTCCAATACCGGTCGCGCCCAGGGCGGCATTCAGGCGGCAGTGGGCCCCGATGACACCACGGACGATCATTTCGAGGACACATTCGCGGCCGGGCATGGCGATGCCGACCCCGCCCTCGCGCGCATGCTGGTGGAGGGCGGCCCCGATGCGATCGCGTGGCTCGGGCGGATGGGCGTCGGGTTCACGCGCGAGGGCGATCGGCCGCGCGTGATCCGGTGCGGGGGCGCACGCCGTCCCCGCCTGCTGCAGGCGGGCGAGCGCACCGGGGCGGAGATGGTGCAGGCGCTGCGTCGCGCGGTGCGGGAATCCGGGGCCGAGGTGTGGGAGTCGACCTCCCTGGTGGGCCTGCAGCCCGTCGATGGCGGATGGATCGCCAGCGTGGAGCGCCGCGATGGCATCCGCTCCGAGATCGCGGCCGGCGCCGTGGTGCTCGCGGCGGGCGGTGGGCTGGCCGGGGAGGCAGCCCGCATCGGCGAATCATCCACCAATCACCCGGATGCCACGCCGGAGGTGCTCGAGATGGCGCTTGCTCTCGGGGCGGAAGGGCGCGATCTCGACTCCTGGCAGCGCCACCCGACGGGTGCGGTGTGGCCCCCGGGCCTCGCCGGCTACGCGCTGCCTGAGACCACCCGGTCGTACGGCGCGACGCTGCACGACGCCGCCGGAGCGCGGTTCGTGGACGAACTCGCGCCGCGCGACGTGGTGGCCGATGCCATCATCGACGTGGTGGCCAGGGGTCGCGGCGCAGCCGCCCCGGATGGCAGCATGGGCGCGTGGCTGGATACCACCGCCATTGACCGGCAGCATGGTCCGGGCTTCACGGCCGAACGCCTGGCGTACGTGCACAACCGCTACCTGAAGCAGGGGGTCGACATCACCACCGATCGCGTCCTGGTGTACCCGGTGCTCCACTACCGCAACGGCGGGCTCGTCATCGACGGGCAGGGGCACACGACCCTCGATCGGCTCTACGCCGCAGGCGAGATCACCGGCGGCATCCACGGGACCAACCGCCTCATGGGCAACTCGCTGCTGGACACGGTGGTGTTCGGCCGCATCGCCGGCGCCGCGGCCGCACGGGGGGCCATGGCATGAGCCCTCGCACCGCGGACTTCCTGGATCTCCCCGACCGTCCCGCGAAGCCGCGCGAGACCGGCATCAGCCACGTGATCGACAAGGGCCTCTCCCCGCGTCAGGTGGAGGATCTTTTCGAGACATCGGGCGAATACATCGACATCGTCAAGCTGGGGTGGGGCACGGCGTACGTGACGCCGAACCTGCGCGAGAAGGTGCGGCGATACCAGTCGTACGGGGTGGCCGTGGTGATCGGCGGCACCTTCTGGGAGGCCTGCCTGGCGCAGGGCCGACTGGCCGAGTGGAAGGACTTCATCGGCGACCTCGGGTTGCGGCATGTCGAGGTATCCGACGGCACCGTTGACGTGCCGCACGAGCAGAAGCTCGCATGCATCGAGGAATACGCGGCCGACTTCACCGTGCTCTCCGAGGTCGGGTCGAAGGATGGCAACGCCGTCATCGCGCCCTACCGGTGGGTCGAGATGATCCGCGGTGAGCTCGACGCAGGGGCGTGGAAGGTGATCACCGAGGCCCGCGAGAGCGGCACGGCGGGCGTGTTCCGCGGCGATGGCGAGGTGCGGTCGGGGCTGATCGACGAGATCGCCCAGTCCGTGGACGTCGACCGCTTGCTCTTCGAGGCCCCGCAGAAGGCACAGCAGGTGTGGTTCATCCGGGCATTCGGGCCGAACGTGAACCTGGGGAACATCCCCCCGGATGAGGTGATCCCCCTCGAGACCCTGCGCCTCGGGCTGCGCTCGGACACGCTGCGCACCATGCCCGGCACGGGCTCCCCGGACGGCGCGGCCCTCTAGCCTCGTGGGCATGCGCTCCCATGTCGCCGCCATCGCGGTCCTGGCCGCGGGCGTCCCGGTCATGGCCGGGCAGGCCGATGCGCGCCCGATGGGGCACGTGTTCGACTGGAGCCATGAACTGAACCTCGAGGAGCATCCGCGGTGGCGCCCTACCGGCCGCCTGCCGATGTCGCGGTCCCAGTGGCTGCGCACCGTGGACGGCATCCTGCGCACGGCCGGCGCGAACAACCTCTGGTTCAGCGGCTTCGCTGCCCTGCCATTCGACATCCCGGTCTCCCCGCGTGAGCCGGCGTCCTGGCGCAACCCCGCCAACTTCATGCGCCTCTACCGGCAGACGGGCCTGTCATGGGATGTGAACGTCGAGGCGCGGGCGGCCAAGGAGGCGCTCTGCATCTTCCCGAGGCGCCCCGCATCGTGCCGACCCACCGGCGTGGTCTTCCAGCCCGATACCAAGGCGCCCACGCGCCGGATGTCCTTGCTGGACCCGGCGTACCGTCGCAAGGCACTCGCGGAGATCCGGCGCATCGTCCCGCGCCTCAGGAACGCGCCGTACGTGTTCTCGTACACCGGATCGGACGAGCCGATCGTGGTGCTCCCCACGGGCGCGGCCGCGCGCAGCGCCCTGTGGCGCCGCCAGAGCCGGACCATCCGGCGGCAGTACGGGTGGGCCCCGCCGCGGTCCGGCGCAAAGCGCACCACCTCCCCCGTCGCGGGCCTGCGGTGGCTGGCGTATTCACGGTGGACCAGCGACCGCTTCTTCGCGATGAAGGCGCAGCAGGCCGCGCTCATCAAGCGCCTCGATCCCGGTGCCCGCGTTACCCCCAATGACTACGGCATGATCGACGGCTTCATGCCGTGGGACTACACGAAGCTGGGCGGGTTTGCCGACATCGTCGAGGCCGATCCGTATGTCTCGTACGCCGAACGCGCCAACCCGGGCCGTGGTCGCTACAACCCGGGCTTCGGCGCCAAGCTGATGTCCGACCTGTCCGGTCGTGACGTGCGCATCGTCGTCCAGGCATTCCCCTACGCCCGGTACACGCCCGGCATCGGGGACATCGAGACGTGGAGCAGCCAGGCGCTCCGGGCAGGTGCGACGCATCTCAGCTGGTTCGCGATGAACAATCCGCGGTTCACGAACCGCAAGCTCTACGACGGCATGCTGGCGCTGGCGTCCCGCCTCAAGGGGCTGCAGCTCCCGGACAAGCCGGTGGACCCGTCCACGGTCGTCGTGTACTCGCTGATGAGCGAGGGGCAGGGGCAGCCCAACCTGCGGGGCGATGCCCGGTACCGCACGTCGGGCGATGCGCTCTACACCACCCATTCACTGCTCGGCGAGTTGAACGGCGCCCCCTTCGTGTTCGACACCGACGAGCGCCTGGCCGCCGAGCGCGAGCGCCTGGCCCGCGCGAAGGTGGTGTGGCTTCCCCGCGGCGACACCCTGTCGCGGCCCTTCGCCGAGGCCCTGCGCGACTGGGTGGCAGCAGGGGGGTTCCTGGTGGTCACCGACCCCCTCGCCTTCGCGCGCACGCCGGCCAACAAGGACCTCTCGGATATCGGCGCGGCGCTGAAGGGCGGACCGCTCGGCCGCACGGCCGGGGGCGTGCTGCTGATGCAGAAGGGCGCGCTCGGGGCCAACGTGCCACCCGACCTGTACGCGCTGCCAGTCGACGACAAGCGCACATGGGCCTTCTCGGCCGTGGCGCCCGAGGCGCGCGTGGTGGCCACCCACCTCGATGGCGCGCCGGCGGCCGTGCTGCGTCCCGTCGGACGGGGGCAGGTGCTCTCCTTCGCGGCCGACCCGATGACGCCGGGGTCGCTCGTGGAGCCGCTCGACCTCGTGCCCCTGATCGGCCAGGTGCAGCGCCTGGCGGGCGGGCAGACCGGACATCCCGCGTGGAGCTGGCGGATTCCCGGCACGGCCGATATCTCGCCGTGGGACGGCGCGTACCGCCCCTAGGCGCGAGCATGGCGGTCTTCATCTGCCCACGGTGCGCCCATCGCGTGGCGGGCGCCGAGCGCGCCGAAGGGCACCAGCCACGGGGATGCCCTTCCTGCGGCTTCGGCTTCGTCTTCGAGCTGATGGACGACTACTACGCCGGTCCGCTGACGGCGCTCGTCTGCTGCGATCGCGACCGGCGTGTACTGGTGGCCGGCCACGCCACCACCACCGTCACGGGGTGGGCCGAGGGAGACCTGATCGGTCGCGAGGTCGCAGAGGCCCTTGGCCTGTCGTTTCCCGGTAGCCCCGATGACCCCATCGCGCGCGCCATCGAATGGGGTGTGCGCGTGCTCGCGGAGCCGTGTGCCTTCCGGCCGCTGGGGCTCGACGCGGACCGCGGGGCGGTCGCGGACATCTTCCCGGCGTACGATGACGACGGCGGCCTGCTGATCGCCCTCACCGCCGCGACGAAGGGATAGCGATGGAGACCCGGCGCCTTGGGAATTCGGACCTCGACCTCACCGTCATCGGTCTTGGCACGTGGCAGTTCGGTGGCCGCTGGGGCGGTGCGGATGATGCCGACAGCGTGGCCGCATGCCATGCGGCGCTGGATGCCGGCGTCAACTGGATCGACACCGCCGACATCTATGGCCAGGGCCGCGCGGAGCGGGTGGTGGGGCGCGTGGTGCGTGAGCGGCGCGATGAGGTGATCGTCGCGACCAAAGGGGGCGTGGCGTGGGAGGCCGGGCCGGGCGGCCTGCGCATCTGGCGTGAGGCCTCGGGCGCGTACCTGCGGCAGGCGCTCGAGCGGTCGCTCACTGCGCTGGGCATGGAGAGCGTTGACCTGTACCAGGTGCACTGGCCCGTGGACGGGGTCGCCGCCGACGACACCTTCGCCGAGCTCATCCGGATGCGCGACGAGGGCAAGATCCGCTGGATCGGCGTGTCGAATTACCACCTGGCCGACTTGGAGGCAGCGGCCGGCGCGGCCCCCATCACGTCGTTCCAGGTGGGCTACCACGTGATGCGCCGGCAGGTGGAGGAGGCCGAGTTGCCGTGGTGCCGCACCCATGGCGTGGGCGTGCTGGCCTACGGGCCTCTGGCCCACGGGCTGCTGACGGGACGGATGGATGAGTCCACCGCATTCCCGGAGAACGATTGGCGCGCGCAGAGCGAGCTGTTCGCGGATGAGCACTTCGGCGAGCGCATCGCCGTGGTGCGGCGCCTGGAGGAGATCGCCGCGCAGTCGGGCCGCCCCGGCGGGGTGGCGGAGTTGGCCGTGGCATGGGTGCTCCGGCGCCCGGAGGTCACCGCGGCCATCGTCGGCGCACGCGATGCAGCGCAGGCCCGCGGCGCGGCGGCGCTGGCGCGGGCACCGCTGTCCGCGGATGAGGAGGCCGCTATCGACGCCGTGCTGGCCGAATACCCGTCGGCATCACGCGAGTACGGCCACGGCGAGCCGCCGCCGCGCGGGTCCGCCTAGGCCCGCTCTGCCCCTGCCAGGTCGTAGGTGGCGTTCAGGGAGGCCTGCAGGTACGGATGATTGAGCCCGTAGATGAATCCCAGCAGGACGGCGAGCGGCACGGATGTCACCTCGCCCGCCCGCCCGTCGAGGGCCATCACCCGGAGATCGCGGGCGCGCCGCGCCGTGGTGACCCACGTCCAGATGGCGGGGACGATCAGGATGCCCCCGGGGAACAGTGCCAGCACGCTCATGCCGGGGGCGTTCCCGAACGGGTTGCCCATCGCCGCGGACACATCGCGCATCTCGCGGTTGATGTAGTACCAGTGGAACAGGCCGTAGATGCCGAGCGTCACGACCAGGAGGAGCCAGGTGATCACCGGCCCCCGCGTCCTCGCCCGCACCCCGCGTACCGTGATGTCCTCTGCCGCCACCGCATGCCTCCCGTTCCGGTTGGCGGGGAGGGTGCCATACGCGGCATGATGGGGCCATGAAGGTCGCGATCACCGGCGCAACGGGCCTGATCGGCCGGCACCTCACCCGGCGCCTGCTGGATCGCGGGGATGGGGTGGTGCCCCTCTCCCGCGCGCACGGGCAGGTGGCGGGTGTGCAGGCCGTCGCATGGGACCCGGTGTTCGATGACCTGCCCCGGGCGGCGACCGATGGGGTGGATGCGGTGGTCAACCTGGCCGGTGCATCCGTGGCCGACGGGCGGTGGACACGCGAGCGCAGGAAGCTCATCCGCGACAGCCGCGTTATCACGACGACCCGCATCGCGGAGGCGCTTGCCGGCGGTGCAGGCCCCGGGGTGCTGGTGAGCGGGAGTGCGAGCGGGTACTACGGCAACCGCGGGGATGAGGTGCTGGACGAGGCCTCCGCCCCCGGCGACGACTTCCTCGCCCGCACCGCCATGGAATGGGAGGCCGCCGCAATGGCCGCTGCGACGGGTGGCGTGCGTGTGGCGGTGACGCGCACGGGGATGGTGTTCGCATCCGACGGCGGCGTGATCCCTCGCCTTGCCAAGCTCGCCCGAGCCGGGCTGGCAGGGCCCATTGCCGGGGGAAGGCAGTGGGTTCCCTGGGTGGACATCGATGATGTGACGGGGATGATCATGGCGGCCCTGGACCACGAGGCATGGACCGGGCCGTTCAACAACGTCGCCCCCGAGTCCATGCGACAGGTGGACGTCGCGCGTGCCTTCGGGAGGGCGGTGGGCCGGCCCGCTGCCGTGCCCACGCCGGCGATGGCCATCCGGCTGACCATGGGCGAGGCCGCGGTGCTCGTGACCGACGGCCAGCGCTGCGTGCCCCGGGCGGCGGAGTCGCGTGGCTACGCCTGGGAATACCCGGCCATCGACGCGTCGCTGGCCGCCCGCATCCCCTAGGGGTCGTCCCGCTCGATACCCGACTGCTCGGGCATCAGGCGCGCGGTGTCGGCCTGCAGCATCAGCCACGTCTCGCGCAGGTGCGTGGTGAGCACCTGATACCTGCCCCCGGGCAGCCCCGAGACGACCCGGTACAGCTCATCGGCTCCCTGCTCGTCGGCTTCGAACACCATCTGGCGGTACTGGGCGATGAGGTCCGCCAGGTCGCGATGGTGATCCTGCTGCACCTGGAGCAGCTGGTCGATGCGGGCGAGCGCCTCGTCGGACATGGGTGCACGATACGCGCGCGGGCGGTGGTACCGTCCCGGTCGCCCCGGGGGATTAGCTCAGCTGGGAGAGCGCCTGCTTTGCAAGCAGGAGGTCACCGGTTCGATCCCGGTATCCTCCATCCGGTCCGTCGCTAGCCTGTACGCATGGCCAACGACTTCGAAGTCGGCATCGATGTGGGCGTCCCGCCGTCCCGTGCCTGGCAACTCGCGGGCGACCCGGTCGCGATCGCCGACTGGTTCGGTCCCGTCGCCCGCGTGGAGATGGACGGGGACCGGCGCATCGCCACCATGGGCAACGGCGCGGTGCTCGTGGAGCGCATCGTGAGTCGCGACGATGCGGCGATGACCTACTCGTACGAGGTGCTGGAGGGCATCCCCGGTCTCACGAGCCACCGGGCCACCATCCGGGTAGTCGAGGTGCCCGGGGGCAGCCGGGTCCTGTGGCGGCAGGTCGCCACCTCCGACGTGGAGGGGTACGACATCGAGGCCCGTCTGGCGGGTGTCATGTCCGCGGGCCTCGCCGACCTCAAGGCCGTGCTCGAGGGCTGAGGTCCTCGTCCTCCTCGACATCGACGGGACGCTCCTGCACGGGCGACCCGAGGCCCACGGCCGCGCCATGGCCGAGGCGATGGCGCAGGAGTGGGGCGTGCAGGTGACGGCGGACGACATCTGGGCCATCGATCCCGCGGGCCGGACCGATCGCGCCATCGCGCGGTTGGTCCTGCGCGGCAAGGGGCTCGAGGGGGAGGCCATCGATCGGGGAATGCCATCGTGGATGGAGCAGGCGTCGGCGCGGCATGCGCGCCTGATGGCGGACTTCCCTGCCCCGGTGGCCGCCCCGGATGCCGATGACGTCGCCGTGGCGCTCGCCCACCGGGGCGTCGAGCTCGCATTGGTGACGGGCAACCTGCAGCCCATCGGCCGTGCAAAGGTCGCTGCCGCGGGGCTCGGACATCACTTCGGCCCCGGTGGCGGCTTCGGCTGCGATTCAGAGGATCGAGCCGACCTGGTGCGCGTGGCACGCAGGCGCGCGGCGGCAGCCCACGCCGACGCTGATGTCGTGGTGGTGGGGGATACCCCGCGTGACATCGCTGCGGCCAGGGCAGCGGGTGTGCGCGTGATCGCGGTCACCACCGGCGACCACGATGCAGAGGCCCTGCGCGCAGCGGATGAGGTTGCACCGGACCTCCGCACCGCTGCGGACATTCTTCTGGCCTGAGGGCGAACGCCCGGCGCGGGGTTTCATCCCCGCGTACAAGGAGCCGCGCGCGACGCATTCATAGCCTCGGAGGCGCAATGGGAGGTAACCGCCTCCCCGTCCTCTACCAAGGAGTCTCATCCATGCGTCTCAGGTCCCTACGGATCGTCGCGGCGGCCAGCGTGCTGCTGCTCGGCGTCCCAGGCCTGGCGGCTGCGCAGGACGGGAGCCTCGTCGAGACCGACATCGCGCTCAACACGCTGTGGGTCGTTCTCGGCGGCGTCCTCGTCCTCTTCATGCAGGCCGGCTTCCTCCTCCTGGAGACCGGCCTCTCCCGTATGAAGAACGCGGGAGCGGTTGCAGGCAAGATCATCATGAACCTCGCCATTGCATTCCTGATGTTCTGGGCGACGGGCTTTGCGCTCGGATTCGGCGAGGGCAACAACTTCCTCGGCTCCGCCGGGTGGTTCCTCGACCTCGGCGGAATCGACTACGGCGCAGGCGGGGGCACCGAGGCCTTCTTCTTCTTCCAGGCCGTGTTCGCCGCGGTGTCGCTGGCGATCGTCTACGGCACGATGCTCGACCGCACAAAGTTCGCGGCCTACATCGTGTTCGGCATCGTCTACGTGGGCGTCATCTACCCGATCGTCGCGCACTGGACGTGGGGTGGCGGCTGGCTCGCGCAGGATGGCTTCCTGGACTTTGCCGGCTCGTCCATCGTCCACCTGCAGGGTGCACTCGCGGCCCTCACCGGCACGCTGGTGCTCGGACCGCGCCTCCTGAAGTTCAGGAACGGCAAGGCACAGCCGATCCCCGGTCACTCGATCCCGCTGTTCATGCTCGGCGTGATCATCCTGTGGGTCGGTTGGATGGGCTTCAACGGCGCATCCACCCTGGCGGCTGTCGGCCAGAACTTCGCCGACGTGATCGTCAACACCAACCTGGCCGCGGCCGGGGGCGTCATCGGCGCGGCAATCGGCGCGCTGATCATGTTCCGCACGCTCGATGTGTCGCAGATGGGTAACGGCGCAATCGCCGCCCTCGTGGGCATCACCGCGGGCTGCGCGTTCGTGGACCCGTGGGCCGCGGTGGTCATCGGCTTCATCGCCGGGCTCATCGCCCCGCCCATCGTGGTGCTGCTGGACAAGATGAAGATCGACGACCCGATCGGGGCCATCCCGGTGCACGGCATCGCCGGCATCTGGGGAACACTCGCGATCGGCCTGTTCGCGCCCGCGGCACGGACCGTGGACGCCGATCTGGGCGTCAGCGCCGGCCTGTTCTACGGCGGCGGCGGCGAGCAGCTGTGGGTGCAGTTCTACGGCATCGCGGCGACCATCGCATTCACCGGGGTCCTGACCCTCGTCCTCTGGCTCGTGATCAAGTGGACCGTCGGCCTTCGCGTCAGCGAGGAGCAGGAGATGGCGGGCCTCGACATCGCGGAGCACGGGATGTACGGATACCCGGAGCAGTTCATCGAGGTTCCGGGCGCGTTCCCGGAGTCGACCCGTCACAGCGCGGGCATGGCATCGCTTGCCAGGCCCTCGACAATGTCCGACTAGGAGGATCCGAACGTGAAGAAGATCGAGGCGTTCATCCGCCACGAATCGTTCGATGCGATCCGCGCCAAGCTGGCGGATATGGGGCTTCCCTCCATGTCGATCAGCGAGGTGAAGGGTTCCGGTCGCCAGGGTGGCTACACCGAGAGCTACCGCGGTGCGAAGACCACCATCTTCATGCGTCCCAAGCTGAAGCTGGAGATGGTGGTGGACGACGCCGACCTGGATCGCGCAGTGGATGTCATCCTCGAGCTCGCCCACACGGGCGAGCCCGGGGACGGCAAGATCTTCATCATCCCGGTGGAGGACGCCGTGCGCGTCCGCACCGGCGAGCGCGGCGACATCGTGCTCGCCTCCCATCCGGAGGATGGCTCGTAGGGCGCTAGCCCGCGGTCAGAGGTGAAGCATCCGGGGAGCCCCCGTCCGAGTCGGGCGGGGGCTCCCCGTCGTTCCGGGCCGGTGCCTCCGCCGGAAGCAGCAGCGTGAGACATGCGCCGCCGCCGGTCGCGTCGGATGCGCCCAGGTCGCCACCCAGCGTGCGCGCGAGCTGCCGCGCGATCGCGAGGCCGAGCCCGGACCCCACGTGCCCATCGGGGGTCTCGGATGACCGGAACGGCTCGAACACCACCTCGCGCATGCCTGGTTCGATGCCCGGGCCCGTGTCGCGCACCTCGGCGATGATGCCCCCGCCGGGGCGCTCCCGGGCGCTCACGGTCACGGTGCCGCCGGCCGGTGTCCAGCGGATGGCGTTCCCGAGCAGGTTGCCGATGATCTGCTGGACCCGGTCGGGGTCGGTCACGACCACGGGCAGGTCGCCGAGATCGGTGACGAGCGCAATGCCCTCGGCCTCGGCGGTCGATGACATGGCATCGGCCGCCGCGCGCAGGGGCTCGGCACCGTCCACGCGGCTCAGGTTCACCCGGAAGCGGTCGGCGTCCAGGCGGGCCAGGTCGAGCAGGTCGGTCACGAGTCCCTCGAGCCGGTTCGCCTCGGATGCAATGGCGCCGAGCGACCGCGGCACGGCGTCGTCGGGCACCACCCCGTCGGCGAGCGCCAGGGCGTGTCCCCGGATCGCCGTGAGCGGCGTGCGCAGGTCATGGGTGACGCGCATCAGGAACTCACGTGCCACGCGGTCGCGCCGGGCCAGTTGCCGCACCATGGCATTGAACGACCGCGCGACAGCATCGAGTTCCTCGGCGCCGCCCTCGTGCACCTCTGCGGCGAGGTCACCCTCGGCCACGCGCCGCGCCGCCTGCTCCAGCTCCCGCAGGGGCCGTGTGGCGCGGCGGGTGATCCACAGCACCAGGGCCACCGCCACGAGCAGGCCGAGCGCCACCGCAAGCAGGACGGACCCGAGCACATCGCCCCACGAGGCGCTGGCCTCGGCCTGTGGGCGCGTCAGCACCACGGCGCCCAGGTAGCGACCGCTCACGGTGACGGGCGCTGCCGCGGCGAAGGTGGAGGTGGTGGCGCCGGGCGGGGTGAATGCGAACCCCTGCGATCCCTCGCGCACGAGGAGCGTGGGGTCGATGTCGCGCCCGATGGTGCCGGGGAGCCCCCCCGTGGGGTCATCCGCGCCCGGGGTGAGCGCGAGGCCCACGTAGTAGAGGCGCGTGCCGGGGCCGGCGAGTTCCTCGAGATTGCCGATGGGCTCCCGTGTGGAGAAGGCCGCTCCGGTGGATAGTGCGGTCGCTGCCCTTTCGGACACCAGGCCGGCAACCGCCCGGGCCTGACGGTCCAGTTCGCCGCGGGCCTGGTCGGTCGCCTCACCGCGGATCAGCGACACCGCGATGGCGGCGAACAGCACGGCGGCCACCACGAGCCCCGCCATTGCGCCCAGCGCGATGCGGCCCGACAGGCTGGCCCACGGCCGCCGGCGGGCCGGCGGCAAGTTCACCGCCTGGCCGGGACCTTGTAGCCCGTGCCCCAGACGGTCTCGATGGGGCAGGCCTCACCGAGCTTGCGGCGCAACTGGCGCACGTGCACGTCGATGGTCCGGCTGTCGCCCAGGAAGGTGTAGCCCCATACCTTCTCGAGCAACTGCTCGCGGCTCAGCACCAGGCCCCGGGCCTGCACGAGAGCGGTGAGCAGGTCGAACTCCTTGGGCGTCAGCGCCACCTCGTCGCCATCCACGAACACCTCGCGTGGCCCCACCTCGATCCGCAGGCGGTCGACCTCGAGCACCGGCGGGAGATCCGGATCGTCCGCCTCCACCCGGGCATCGGTACGTCGCATCACCGCCCGCACGCGGGCCACCAGTTCACGCGGGTCGAACGGCTTGGTGACGTAGTCGTCGGCGCCCAGCTCGAGGCCCACCACCTTGTCCACCGCGTCATCGCGTGCCGTGAGCATGAGGATCGGCATCCCGCCGCCGCCCTGGCGTATGCGCCGGGTCACCTCGAAGCCGTCGACCCCCGGTAGGTTCAGGTCGAGCAGCAACAGGTCGGGTCGTTCCACCTCGATCCGGACGAGGGCGTCGTCACCGCGCTCAGCGACCTCCACGCGGAAGCCCGCGGCCTCGAGGTACATCTTCGCGAACGAGGCGATGTTGGGCTCATCCTCGGCGATGAGGATGAATGGATGTTCATCGGAGGAGCCCATGGCGCCCTTCGCAGGTTACCCGCGGTCCCCCCGGGGCGTCGCCCGCAGGCGGACGCTGATCGGCTTCATCGGCCAGCTCTCCATCGGGCCCGTGGACACCTGGAAGGTGCCGACGCCGTCCAGGCGCACCCTGCCGATGCCGCTTATGGACAGCATCACGTTGCCGTCGCCACGGAAGGTTGCCCGCACCCGGCGCCCCATGATGCTGATGCGCTGCTCGGCGCGGGGTCGCAGGCGGATGGTCCGCGCGCGGGCCCGGCGCGATGGTGCCGTGCGTGACCGGGTGCGCGGGCGCATGACCGAGCGTCCGCGCAGGCATACCCGTGCATCGCCCGCGTAGTCGGTGATGCGCACGTTCATGCCGGCGACGTCGCCAAAGGCGAACACGTTGCCCTGCACCAGCACGTCGCCGGCCCCGTCCACCTGCATCTGCTCGCCGACCACCACCGGACGGTCGGGCACGGCCGTGATGCTGCAGCCGCCTGCTGCCTTCCGGGCCGCGGCCGACCGATCACCCGGCGCACCGATGGCGGGCGCCGCGGCGACGGCGGCAATGGCGAATGCTGCTGCGATGGCGCGTCCCACCACGCCAATGGTGCACGCTGCCCATAGTGGACGGAAGGGCTACACGTAAGGGCTTTGTTAGCCCGATCGCGTCATGGCTCGAGCTTGATGCCCTCTTCCACCTTCACCGGCTCCTGCACGGTGGGCTCAAGGGTCACCTGCTCCTCGGTGGCCGCGGCCGGTGGTGCCTCGGCGGCCGGTGCCGGGGCGGTCTCGCCCTCGGGGACGGGGCGCGGGCCGTCGCCCATGTACGCCCAGATGATCTCACCGCAATCGGGGCATGCCGGCAGCGTGCCGCGGTTGTTGATGCGGAACTGGCATGTGACGCATGCATAGATTCCGGGCACCTTCTGGCCGGCGTGGTAGCACGGCTTGCCCAGCCGCTGCTCCGCCTGCTGGGCGCCCTGCGCGGGCGAGATGTTCTTGCCCTGTCCGCCCGCGGTCTTCCCGGGCCCTCGAGTCGGTCCGCTGGTGCCCATCTCCGTCCCCCCGTCACGTATAACCTGCAACCGGGCCTGATCCTACCGCGCGATCACCAGCCCATCGGTATCGATGGCGCGGCCGGAGGTCATCCCGTGCGGGTTGCATGTGCGCAGATCAACACCGTCGTCGGTGACATCGACGGCAATGCCGAGCGTGTTCGCGATGCCATCCGGCGCGGGCATGACCACGGCGCGGCGATCGTCCTCACGCCGGAACTCGCCATTACGGGGTACCCGCCGGAGGACCTGCTGCTCAGGCCCTCGTTCGCCGACGCCTCGCGCGCCGCCCTGGATGACCTCGCGCGCGAGGTCACCGGCGGGGTCGCGATCGTCGGGTTCGTGGAGCATGAGGAGGACGTCCACAACGCCGCCGCCGTGATCGCCGATGGTGAGGTGCAGGCCGTCTACCGCAAGCGCTTCCTACCGAACTACGGCGTGTTCGACGAGGCGCGGTACTTCCGCGCGGGCACCGAACCGATCGTGCTCGACATCGCGGGCGCGCGCGTGGGCATCGTCATCTGCGAGGACATCTGGTACTCCGCCCCGGTGGCCGGCGACCTGGCCGAGGCCCGGCTGGACCTGGTGGCGTGCATCTCGTCGTCCCCGTTCCATCTCGCCAAGGGCGCGGGCCGCGAGCGGATGCTGCAGACCCGTGCGTACGACAGCTCCGCGGCACTCGCCTACTGCAACCAGGTGGGGGGGCAGGACGACCTGGTGTTCGACGGCCGGTCGGCGGTGATCGACCCCGCCGGGGAGCTGATCGCTCGGTCGCCGGTGTTCGAGGAGGACCTCCTCATCGCCGACATCCCCCTCGACCTCGCGGCGGGGCGGCGCCTGCGCGAGCCGCTGCTCAGGCGCCTGCCCACGAATGGCGACACCGCGCCAGTGCGGATCCGCACCGGGGCGCTGCCGGCGCCCGATGGCGCCACCAGCGGCATCGCCCCGATGCCGTCGCTGGAGGGGGAGCTGTGGGCCGCGCTGGTCACGGGGGTGCGTGACTACGTGGGCAAGAACGGCTTCCCGGGCGTGGTCATCGGCCTGTCCGGTGGCATCGACTCGGCCCTGACGGCGGCGATCGCGGTGGACGCCCTCGGTGCGGAACGCGTGCGGGGGGTGGCCATGCCGTCGGTCTTCACCAGTGGGCAGAGCACGGGGGATGCACAGGCCCTCGCTGATTCGCTGGGCATCCGAATGGACATCATCCCGATCGCCCCGGTGGTGGATGCGTTCGAGGCCCAGCTCGCCGATGTGTTCGAGGGGCGCCCCCGCGACGTCGCCGAGGAGAACCTGCAGGCCCGCGTGCGCGGCACCCTCCTGATGGCCATCAGCAACAAGCACGGCGACATGGTGCTGGCCACCGGCAACAAGAGCGAGATGTCGGTCGGGTACTCCACGATCTATGGCGACATGGCCGGGGGGTTCGCGCCGATCCGCGATGTATCGAAGACCTGGGTGTACCGGCTGTCGTCGTGGCGGAACCAGGATGCCGGCAGGGAGGTCATCCCCGAGGCCACCATTGTGCGTCCACCCACCGCCGAGCTCCGGCCCGATCAACTCGATTCGGACTCGCTCCCCGACTACGGAGTGCTCGATCCCATCCTCGAGGCCTACATCGAGCGCGACCTGCCCCCCGAGGCGCTCGTCGAGCGCGGGTTCCCCGCCGATGCCGTCGCCCGGGTCGCCGCGCTCGTCGACCGGGCCGAGTACAAACGGCGACAGGGGCCACCCGGCATCAAGACCACCCCGCGCGCATTCGGACGCGACCGCCGCATGCCCATCACGAACCGCTTCGGTGCCCGGTAGGAGCAGGCGCGCGCGCCGGGTGCGCGCGCTTGCCGCCGCTGTTGCGGTGGCGCTCCTGCCCGCGGCGGCCACGGCGGCGGAGCCACCCCGGCTCGCCACGGCCGACGGCCTGGGCGCCCTGCTGGTGTCGTTCCCCGGCGCGCCGGATTCGGGTGCAGTGCGGGCGGCGATCGGGCGGTTCGGCGAACCGCGCGCCGTGGCGCCCGAGGCGGGCATCTGGTCGGTGCATGCGCCTGCCGACGCCGGCCTGCGCGACCAGGTCCTTCGTGCGCCCGGCGTGCGATCGGCCGAGTGGTCGCTGGTGCGCCGCGCGGATGAACGGGCGCGCCAGGCCCAGGCCCCGGCCCCGGCGGCGCCCGTGCCGCTCACCCCGGTCGGGCCGCCGACGGACGAGTACTACGCCAACGGGCGCCAGTGGTCGCTGTTCCCCCCCGCGACCACGTGGGGGGTGGACCTCACCGGCACTCCGGCGCGGCCACGCATCGCCATCCTCGACAGCGGCATCGACTCGACCCACCCCGAGTGGAGCGGGCCTGCGTCACCATTGGTGGCCCCCTACAGCGCATGGACCCGCCGGCAGTCCGCGGAGGATTGGGGGCGGACCGGCCACGGCACGCACGTCGCCGGCATCGCCGCCGCGCCCATTAACGGCATCGGGGTGGTGGGGGTGGCCCCCGGGGCCCGGGGGGTCGCCGAGGTCATGCCGGTGCAGATCTCCGATCGCGACGGCTACTCGACGGACGAGACGATGATCCGCGGCATCCGCTGGGCGGTCCGGAACGGCGCGAAGGTGATCAACATCTCGGCCGGGGGAGTGGGATCGTCGCCGGCGTTCCAGCGGGTGGTTGACTGGGCGTTCTCATCCGGCGCGCTCACGGTGGTGTCGGTGGGAAATGACGGGCAGGACTACGGCGCGGTCAACTATCCCGCGGGGTATCGCGGCGTGCTCGGCGTGGCGGCGCAGTGCTCCGGCGCCGTGACCGCCCCCGACTGCCCGAGCCCCTACGGCCTGGCGCGCTTCAGCAACCGCAACGCCTCGGTGGACGTCGTGGCGCCCGGGGTGGACATCATCTCCTCGGTGCCCCCGTGGGTGCGCCAGGGGATGGTGTCCCCGGGGTACGCCGTGAAGGAAGGCACCTCGATGGCCGCGCCCTTCGTCGCGGGCGTCGCCGCGCTGGTGTTCGCGGCGAATCCCGGTGCCACGCCCAGCCAGGTACTGCGGCAGATCAAGAACACCGCCACCGACATGGGGCCGCGGGGCCGCGACGCATCCACAGGACACGGCCTCGTGAACCCCCGCGCCGCGGTCACCCTGCCTCTTCCCGCCGACGATCCCCACGAGGCCAACTCCGACATCGCCGCGGTGCGGCGCGTGGCGGCCATCGTGCCCCCGGCGACACGGAGCGCCTTCATCGACGTGGACGACGACCCCGTCGACGTGTACCCGGTGACGGTCCGCGCGGGGCAGGTGCTGCGGATGTCGGCGCGGTCGTCCACGGCGCGCCTGCGCATCTCGTACTGGCCCCCCGGCACCCGGACGATCACCTCCGGCCGGCCCGCCGCCACCACCCGGCGCGCATCGGGCGCACCATCGCTCTCGGCCACGGCGTCCCGGTCAGGGCGTGGCTACGTTGTGGTCCGGGCCGCTGCGGGGCGGGGCGCCTACCGGCTCGTCCTGCGGCGCGCGCAGTGAACGCACCCGTGATGGTCATCACGGGTGCATCGGACGGCATCGGCGCGGCCGTCGCGCGCGCCGCGGTGGCCGATGGCTGGCGGGTGGTGCTGGCGGCGCGCCGCACGCAGATGCTGGAGGCGTTGGCCGATGAGCTCGGCGGCCCCGCCGTGGCCCTGCCCGTCACCTGCGACGTGACCGAGTGGGATCAGGTGGAGGCCATGGCCGCGGCTGCCGTGCGGGAGTACGGGCGCATCGACGCGGTCATCGCGAATGCGGGGTTCGGCGCGCGGCGCGGCCTGCTCGGGGAGACCCCCGCGTTCTGGCGCGAGATGATCCTCACCAATGTGTTCGGGGCCGCCATCACCCTCCGCGCCTGCGTGCCGGCCCTGCGCGCATCCCGTGGGCATGCGGTCCTGATGGGGTCGATCTCCGGCCGGCAGGTGGGCACCGGGTCGATGTACTCGTCGACCAAGTGGGCGGTCACCGCGATGGCCGAGGCCGCGCGGAAGGACCTCCTGGGCACCGGGGTGCGCGTCACGCTCATCGCGCCGGGCGTCGTGGACACCGCCTTCTACGACGAACCGCCGGGCGGGGAGCCGCTCGTGGTGGACGATGTCGCACGGGCCGTGATGTTCGCGCTGGGGCAGCCGTCCCATGTGAGCATCAGCGAGATCTACATGCGCCCGACAGGGCAGGAGTTCTAGGCTGCGCCCGTGACCGACCGCGCCGTGCGACTGCGCCTGGATGTGGACATCCGGGGCGATGATGACGTGGGCCTGGGCGCCCTCCGATCGGGCCCTCCGGGCCCGCCGGTGCGTGACGGCGAACTCGCCGTGGTCCTGGTCACCGAACTCGCGCGCGTCGCGCTGGCCGCGCTGCCCGACGGGCGTCGTGCCCCGGTCGCCCGTGACCTGGCCGGACTCACCGCGGGTGCGGCGGCGGCCGACCTGGCCGCGGGCCGGGTGCCCGGCGCCACGGTGCAGGTGCTGCGCGGGGAGGAGCAGGTGGGCGCCCGCGGGTGGTGCGCGCGCGCCGTGCTGGGCGAGGGCGTCCCGCCCGCGGAGGCCCTGATGGCCGTCGATGCGATACGCCTCCCGCCGGACCCGATCGCCGGGGAGTGGGCCGCGCGGGTGCCGTGGATGGTGCCGGCGCTCGTGCGCGGTGCCGTGGGGCATTCGCCCGATGCGCTCGCGCGCGCCGTGCTGGCGCTCCGCGAGCTCGGCCGGATGGTGGGCGAGGATCCCGGTTGCGCCGCGGATCCCGCGACGGCGTCCGCGGCCGCGGGGGTCGCGCTCGCGGCGGTGCGCCCGGTGCCCGGGGCGGCCTCATTCTCCCCGCCGGCCCCGGCACCCGGGGACGCCGCCGTCACGGAGCCCGTCGTCCGCACCGCGGCCCCGCCCGTCGCGCCGCCGCCCACCCGTCCATCGCACCCGGACCGGCGCCTGCTGGCCGCCATCGCCGCGTCGGTGGGCGTGGCGGTCCTGGCGCTCGTGCTGGTGTTCGCCATCATCGCGTCCCCCGGGACCTTCGGGCTCGCGCGCACGTCGGACGTGAACGACAGGGTTGCGGTCATCGAGGCCGGCACCGGGCAGTTGCGGTCCGACGTCGCGGCCCTCGCGCGCGAGGTCCAGTCCGGTGCGGGAGCGCCCGCGGGGGCGCTGCGGCGGGTGGAGGAGGCGCTCGACGACCTGGAGCAGCAGGTGCGCGGCCTGTGCTCGGTCGTGCCTGTGGTCTGCTAGCGCGCTGCGGCAGTACCCTGGGGCACCGCCCAGCCCGCTATTACGGGGTTCACCGCCCCGCGGGCACCGTGGGCCTGCGGGGCGGCCGTGTGCAGTGTGTGTGCACTACGCCAGCCCAACAGCCGCCGCCCGTTCCTGCCCTGTGGGCGCGGCTGCGGTGCGTCCCGCCCGCTATCCGGCCACCGCCAACCGGGGCGCCCGCGGGCTGATCCTCACCCGCGTCTTTGCCGTAACCCTCGCGCTCGACTGAGTGCCCGCGGTGGTCCTCGCGCTGGCGCTGATGGCGTGAGATCCCCCCCG